>Ga0228536_1000997_pt1 | contig 35433 bp, 23 predicted proteins | sample SJ1Smetagenome_FD_168611 | JGI IMG/M metagenome (GOLD analysis project Ga0228536, IMG submission 168611) | Enriched culture of PCE-dechlorinating microbial communities from Ithaca, New York, USA - SJ1.S | ecosystem: Engineered > Modeled > Simulated communities (microbial... > Unclassified...
GTCATGGCGTCCTCCGTGTTTTCGGGTTCGTGAAGCTTCGCAACTCCTCGATACCCAAACCAGGGACGGCATGGCCACTTCCTTTTTTGTGGCCTACCTGTCAGGTGATAACCATCTCAGCACAAATTACAGAAACAGACGCTATATTGGACAATCGCGTCCATTTCCTTGGCATTGATCGTTTCTGTCATTGGCATAGCGGCCCAGGCCAGGGAGATCCGCAAACGCAGGCGTTCGGAGGAGGATCTTCGCAAAAGCCGGGCGACCCTGAACATGATTCTGGATACCGTGCCGCAATCCATTTTCTGGAAGGATACGGACGGCCGCTATCTCGGATGCAACCGTCTCTTCGCGGTGGCGACCGGGATGGTATATCCTGCGGACATCATAGGTAAAACGGACTATGATCTCCCCTGGACAACGGAGGATGCCGAGGCCTACCGCGCCGATGACCGGGAGGTGCTGGAAAAAAATGCCCCGAAACGCAACATTGTCGAATCGCTACTGCAAGCGGACGGATCCCGGATCTGGATCGAAACCACCAAACTCCCCCTGGCGGATGAATCGGGGCGGCCTTTCGCCGTGCTGGGCGTCTACTCCGATATCACCTCACGCAAGAAGGCGGACGAGGCCCTCAAGGAAAACCTCACTTTTCTAAAAAATATCGGGCGTATAGATGACGTCGTCCGGAATGCGTCAAGCGTGGAGCAGATGATGCGCGACGCCCTGGACGTGGTGCTCGACGTCATGCAGGCCGACAGGGCCTGGCTTGTCTATCCCTGCGATGTCGACACCGAATTCTGGAGCGTACCCATGGAGCGCACCAGGCCGGAATGGCCCGGCGGCGGCGCCTCGAGCGAACCGTTTCGACTCACCTCGCAGAACCGGGAGGCCTGGAGGCGTTTCCTGACCGCAGGAGAACCGGCCTCCTGCGGTCCGGGGGGAGATATTCCCCTGGAAAACACTCTCAGGGACGGGTTTGGCGTCAAATCCTTTCTCGCCTTCGCGCTTTTTCCCAAGATCGACAAACCCTGGCTGTTCGGGGTGCACCAGTGTTCCTGGGAACGCGTCTGGTCCCAGGAGGACAAGGCGGTTTTCAAGGCCATGGGAGGCCGCATCCAGGAAGCCCTGAATACGCATGTCTTTATCGAAAGACTGCGTGAGAGCGAAGAAAAATTCCGCACAGTGGCCGATTTCACCTACGACTGGGAGTACTGGATTGCCCCGGATAGCCGGTTGGTCTGGGTTTCGCCTTCCTGTGAGAGGGTGACGGGATACACCGCCGAGGCATTCACGCGCTCGCCGGAACTTCTCAGGGACATCGTGCTCCCGGAGGATCTCGCTCTGTATGACCAGCATCTGCGCACCTCGCTGCAAGGCGGCAGTACGCCCTGCAATGCGGATTTTCGCATCGTTCACAAATCGGGGCGGATCGTTTGGCTCAACCATACCTGTACGGATATCCGTGGACCGGACGGCGCCTCGATGGGCCGCCGGGCCAGCAACCGGGACATCACCGACCGCAAGCATGCCGAGAACAATCTGGCCAGGGAACTGGCCGTCAACACGGCCATGTCGGAACTGTCGCGAGCCTTGATCGACAAGACCATCACCCTTCCAGACATTGCGGAAATCACCCAGCACTACGCCTGTTCCCTGACACGCAGTGAACAGGGGTTTGTCGCTGTGGTCGATCAAAACACCAGGGATCTTGTCTGCTATACCTTGACGCGGATGCAGGACAAGGAGTGCCGGTTGGCGGAAACGGACAAAAAGAACATATTCCTGCCGAATCCAGATGGCAGTTATCCAGCGCTGTGGGGGCATGCCCTCAATACGCGCCTTTCCTTTTATACCAATGCACCCGGTTCTCACCCCGCATCCCGGGGCGTTCCAAACGGACACATCCCACTGCGGAACTTCCTCGCCGTCCCGGCCATGAGCGGCGACACACACATCGGTCTCATCGCCCTCGCCAATGCGGCGGGAGGCTTTACGGATGGCGATTTGGAGGTCGCCAGGCGGCTGGCCGGCCTTTTGGCCCTGGCCATCGACCGCCAGGGCACCCTCATGGAGCTTCGGGCCAGTGAGCAGAAGATACGGGCGCTTATCGACGCCACGACCGATTCGGTCATGCTTCTGGACGCCTCGGGGACAATCCTGGCGGTCAATGAACAGGGGAGCCAGAGGCGCGGCCTGGAAATGCGGGACATGGTCGGCAGGGCCATGGAGGAGTTCCTGCCCGGAGAGATTGCCGCGGCCCGCATGGCCGGCTTGTCTCAGATCGCCGAGAGCAGGCAATGGATCGACATCGACGAGCGGCTCAACGGCAAGTGCTATCAGGTGCGGATGTTCCCCGTCCTCGATGATTCGGGCGAGGCCGCCCAGGTCGCCGTCTTTTCCAGGGATGTCACGGATCGGGTCAGGGCGGAGGAGGCGCTGCGCGCCGCCTTGGCCAACGCGGAAGACCTGGCCCTGAAGGCCGAGGCCGCGAACAAGGCCAAAAGCGAGTTTTTGGCCAACATGAGCCACGAAATACGCACGCCGCTCAACGGCATCATCGGGATGCTCAATCTTCTCGAATCCAGTTCCCTTGGCACGGAGCAACAAGAATTTATCCTCCTGGCCCTCAATGCCTCCAAGCGATTGACACGCCTTTTGAGCGATATCCTGGATCTTTCCGTTATCGAGTCCGGCAAGCTTGCCGTCCATTCAGCTCCATTCAGCATCATGGAAGTGTGCCTGTCGATAAACGACATTTTCGACCAGGATGCTGCTCAGAAGGGGATAACGTTCTGTTGCCATATCGACGAGGACATCCCCTACACGCTCATCGGCGACGAGATACGGCTGCGGCAGCTCCTGTTCAATCTCGTTGGAAACGCATTGAAATTCACGCCGAAAGGAAACGTCGAAATCCATGTCAACCGCGTCTCCCCGGCAGGCGCCGCCCCCTATCGCATCCTCTTCACGGTTGTCGATACGGGGATCGGCATCCCTGAACACAGGTTGGCGGACATCTTTGAACCCTTCACCCAGGTGGAGGGATCGTATGTCCGGCGTTACCAAGGCGCGGGGTTGGGATTGGCCATCGTCAGGCGTTTGACCCGCCTCATGGGAGGCGAGGTATGCATCGAGAGCGAGGAAGGGGTGGGGACATCCGTATATCTGGTCTTGCCGTTCGATGTCGCGGAGCCTGCCCGGGCCGTTTCCCCTGCCCAGGCATTGCCAGAACCGGCACGGGACAGGGGAAAGGATCGCCTTCTGGTTGTCGAGGACGAGGCCGTCAACCGCATCGCCTTGAAATGGCAGTTGGAGAAGGCCGGATACTCCGTGGCCACCGCCGAGGATGGGCGCCAGGCCCTGGAATATGTCCTGAAAAATGATGTCGATGCGATCATCATGGATATCCAGATGCCGGTCATGGACGGTGTAGCGGCGGCCAAAATCATTCGGGGCGACGCAGCATTCAAGGAAAAATCGAAAATTCCGATCATCGCCTTGACGGCCTATGCCATGCCTGGCGACCGGGAAAATATCCTTGCCGCCGGTCTGGACGGCTATCTGGCCAAGCCGGTCGGGAAGGAGCAGCTCACGGCAATGCTGACGCAGCTGTTGGCGCGGGATGGTTCATAACGGGACATTTTCCGGTCCCCAGGCTGAAACGCGAGGCAGGGAAGACATGAGCGGCGCGGGAGAATCCTCTTTTCCCGAAGGTTCCCCCACGCCGCCGCAGGCGTTTTTTCTACGCCACGCCCAGCCGCTTCTCCAGGGCCGCCACGGCCAGGGTGGTCTTGATCACCGTGTCGGGATTGAGCGACATGGACTCGATGCCGCACTCCACCAGAAACTCCGCGAATTCCACATAGTCGCTGGGGGCCTGTCCGCAGATGCCGATATACTTGCCCTTGCGCCGGGCCACCTCGATGACCTGCTTCACCATGCGTTTCACGGCCTCGTTTCGCTCGTCGTAGACGTGCGCCACCAGCTCCGAATCCCGGTCCACGCCCAGGATGAGCTGGGTCAGGTCGTTTGAGCCGATGGAGAAGCCGTCGAAGACGTCCAGAAACTCGTCGGCCAGGATCACGTTGGACGGTATCTCGCACATGCCGATGACCCGCAGCCCGTTTTCGCCCTGCACAAGGCCGAACTCGGCCATGGTGGCCAACACCTGGCGCGACTCGGCCACGGTGCGCGGGAAGGGGATCATGATCTCCAGGTTGGTCAGCCCCATCTCGTCGCGAATCTTTTTCATGGCCCGGCATTCCAGGGCGAAGGCCTCCTTGTAGTTGGCATCGTAGTAGCGCGAGGCCCCGCGCCAGCCGATCATGGGGTTTTCCTCGTGGGGCTCGAACTGCGCCCCGCCGATCAGGTTGGCGTATTCGTTGGACTTGAAATCCGACAGGCGCACGATGACCGGCTTGGGATAAAAGGCCGCCGCGATCATGCCCACGCCCTCGGCCAGCCTGTCCACGAAATAGTCGGCCTTGTTCTCGTAGCCCATGGTCATGTCGTAGATGGTCCGCTTGACCTCCACGTCCTTGAGTTCACCGAAGCGTAGAAGGGCCAGGGGATGGACCCGGATGTAGGAATTGATGATGAATTCCTCCCGGGCCAGGCCCACGCCGTCGTTGGGGATGAAGCTTTTTTCGAAGGCCTGCTCGGGGCTGGCCAGGTTCATGGTGATCTTGGTTTTTGGCCGGGGCAGGCTGGCCAGGTCCGTCTCCTGCACCTCGAAATCGAGAAGACCCCGGTAGACAAAGCCCGTGGCCCCCTGGGAGCAGTCCACGGTGACGCCCTCGCCGTCGGTCACGGCGTCCGTGCCGTGGCCCGTGCCCACGATGCAGGGGATGCCCAGTTCGCGGCTGACGATGGCCGCGTGGCAGGTGCGGCCGCCCCGGTTGGTGACGATGGCCGAGGCGATCTTCATGATCGGCTCCCAGTCCGGGTCGGTCATGTCCGTGACCAGCACCTCGCCCTTGCGGAAGTCCTTGATCATGTGGGCTTCCTTTATGACGTGGGCCGCGCCCTTGCCGATGCGCTCACCCACGGACTTGCCCGTGGCCGCGACCTCGCCCGGGGCGGACAGCACATATTTCACGAGCTTGGTCAGGTCTTTAATGGCATGCACGGTCTCGGGCCGGGCCTGGACGATGTACAGTTCGCCGGTCATGCCGTCCTTGGCCCATTCGATGTCCATGGGCTTGTGGTGCCCGGCCTTGGCCGAATAGTGGTCCTCGATGAGGCAGGCCATGCGGGCCAGGTCCAGCACCTCGCCGTCGCTTATGGTCAGCCGGCGGCGGTCCGAGTCGGGCACGGGCACGTTTTTCGTGGGCTGCTTGGCGTCCTCGGTGTAGACCATCTTGATGGCCTTCTCGCCCACCTTCTTCATGATCACGGGCTTGAAGCCCTTTTTGAGGGTCGGCTTGAAGACGTACCATTCGTCGGGGTTGACCGCGCCCTGGACCACGTTTTCGCCCAGGCCGTAGGCCCCGGTGACGTAGACGGCATCCTTGAAGCCGGTCTCGGTGTCGATGCTGAACATGACGCCGCTGGCGGCCAGGTCGCTGCGCACCATCTTTTGCACGGCGATGGACAGGGCGATGGAGAAGTGGTCGAAGCCCTTGTCCACCCGGTAGGAGATGGCCCGGTTGGTGAAGAGCGAGGCGAAGCAGCGGCCGCAGGCCTCAATGACCTCCTCGGCCCCGTGGATGTTCAGGTAGGTCTCCTGCTGTCCGGCGAAACTGGCGTCGGGCAGGTCTTCGGCCGTGGCCGAGGAGCGCACGGCCACGTCGGCGTCGCGGCCGTACTGGTTCTCCAGGGCGCGGTAGGCTTTGATGATGGCCTGGCGCAGGTCGTCGGGGAATTCCAGGTTGCGGATGAGCGAACGCACCTTGCGGCCGCGTTCGGCCAGGTTGTCCATGTCGTGGGTGTCCAGGTCGGCCAGGATGGCCTTGATCTTGTCCATGGCGCCGCTTTCGGCCAGCAGGCGGCGGTAGGCCGTTGCGGTGACCGCGAAGCCGTTGGGGACGCGCACGCCCTTGCCGGTCAGGGCCTGGTACATCTCGCCCAGGCTGGCGTTTTTGCCGCCGACGTAGGGCACGTCCTCGATGGTGATCTGGTCGAACCACAAAACCAGCGCGTTTTCCTTGTCCATGGAGTACTCCTTTTCGCGGCCGCGCCGCGAGGGCTGTCCGTCATGGTACGGGTATCCACGCTTGGGCGCGGCAAGTCAAGGCAGGGGACGTGCTGAGAATTTTATCTCCTGGTATGCAGACGATGGAAGATGTATCATCGCGCCCGGTTTGTTTTTTGCTTGGAAATATCCTTAGGCCGATACCTCCCGTGCCGAAATTTTCTGCAACAGGAAACCGCAGAGCGTCGTTGATTCCTGGAAATGGCTCAGTGCACATGTTTGACGATTATCTATGTTTCAAATTATGATTATCTGGTAATTGAACTGTGTTGCTACAATGGTGATGGTGAGTTACTTTACTTCAAAGTGTACAGTACATAGTTTGACGTCTGGATGAGTCGCTGAGGTGACAACAACCTTCCATTTTCCGTTGCTTCCAGGGTCAAGTTGTTTATTGCTCCATGTCCTGTATCCAGGAGAAGGAGTAATTTTAAGTTTTACATTTGCAATTTGTTTCCAGCCGAGACCAACTTCTATATAATCAATAATATTAAGAATCTCATCAATAAAACTATATTCACTTTTAGCTGTCATGACCTCGACACCATCTTTGTACCATGCATGCACTATTGAGCCAGCATGTTTAGTTTGTACTTTTGTCCATAGAAAAATTGTTCGAAACATACTTGAATCAATGGTTGCTATAGATGCAGTGTTGCTGTCTGAGCATAAAGCAGGCGGTTCAAATCGATATACTGGCTCTCTTTCATTGACGGAAGTGCATAATGCGATATCCTCGATGAGTATTTCCTGGGCCAGGACATTAGATGTTAAGAAACACGTCGTAATAACGAGGGAGAGGATAATTGTTTTCATGTATTCTCCGTGAGCAGGTTAGAATATTCAATGCGGATGCCGATAGCGGATCTTGGTTTCTATCGGTTTTCATGTCTTAGCAGAGATAATGTTTTCTTGTTTTTGTCAAGAATATGCTGAAAAATATATCAAAATATTAATTTAATTCTTGAAATATTCCGAGTTTAAAAAAGGGTATTACGAAGGGTTCTGTTGGCACAGTGTTGTCGAGCTGTTCAAAATATTAATATTTTAGTATGGTTATAAACTGTGGACGCCTCGGTTTGAAGAATTGAAGAGAGCCGATAAGAGTCCAGAAAAGATGGGGTAAGAGGCACACGATGCGACTTACGACGAAAGTCCATGACATCGCCGCCCGCATCCGGGCCGCCGGAAGCGACCGCAACCGCCTGGGCATGGCCCGCTACGGCATCAACGTGGCCCATGCCGCCGGGGTGTCCGTGGCTTTCGTGCGCGGCATCCGGAAGGAGACCGGCCAGGACCATGAACTGGCCCTTTGCCTGTGGGACACGGGGTTGCACGAGGCTAGGCTTCTGGCCTGCCTGACCGCCGATCCGGGCCAGACCGGCGAGGCGCTTATGGAGAAGTGGGTCGCGGACCTGGATTCCTGGGACGTCTGCGACATGTTCACCAACAATCTGGTGCGAAAGACGCCGCTGGCCCACGCCAAGGCCCGGGAGTGGGCGGGACGGCCGGGGGAGTTCGTGCGCCGGGCCGGGTTTTCCCTCATGGCGTCATTGGCCGTGCACGACAAAAAGGCGTCCGATGACCGGTTCTTGGAGTATTTGGGGCTGGTCGAGGCTGGGGCGTGCGATGGGCGGAATTTCGTGAAAAAGGCCGTCAACTGGGCGCTTCGCGGTATCGGCAAGCGCAGTGAGGCCCTGCGGCTGGCCGCCCTGGAGATGGCCCGGAGGGTTGTGCTTCAGGACACGCCCCAGGCGCGGTGGATCGCCCGGGACGCCATCCGGGAATTGAGTGCGCGGGGGCCGCGTTGAGGACGGCGTGGGCCTTGATTCGGATGGAGGGCTCGGGCTTGGGGTCGGCGGTAGAGGGAAGGAGGTTGGTTGGCCGGGCTCGGGGTCGGCGGCAAACGTCCGGCGGCGACGAATTGCGCTGCGCTCCACGTCGCCACCGTCCGTTTCCGGCGACCCGTCGCCCGGCCTGGATGATCGGGGCGCATGCGGGAAGCCCCTGAAGAGGTTCGGGCGCATTGTTCGGGGTTTCCAAAGGGGCCGCGCCCCTTTGGCCGCCGGAGGCATATTCACGGCCGAATCGCAGTGCGCTAGGGCGCCTCGCAGACCTCTTCCATGCGCCAGCGGAAGGCGTTGACGGTATTGACCATGAGCATGGTGATGGTCATGGGCCCCACGCCGCCGGGGACCGGCGTTATGGCTGACGCCACGTCTTTGACGCCTTCGAAATCCACGTCGCCGCACAGCTTGCCGTTTTCGTCGCGGTTCATGCCCACGTCGATGACCACGGCCCCGGGCTTGACCATGTCTTTGGTGATGAGCCTGGGCTTGCCCACGGCACAGATGAGGAAATCCGCCTCACGGCATTCCTTGGCGATGTCCGGGGTGCGCGAGTGGCACACGGTGACCGTGGCGTTGGCGAAGGGGCCCGAGGCTGAGAGCATCATGGCCATGGGCTTGCCCACGATGTTGCTCCTGCCCAGGACCACGGCCTTTTTGCCCGACGGGCTTAAGGCGTAATATTCCAGAAGGGTCATGACCCCGGCCGGCGTGCACGGCCGAAGCCCGGGCAGCTCCAGGGACAGCCGTCCCACGTTTTCCGGATGAAACCCGTCCACGTCCTTGCGCGGGTCCATGAGGCACAGGCAGGACGCGCTGTCCAGGGGCTCGGGCAGGGGAAGCTGCACCAACACCCCGTCGATGTCGTCGCTGGACCCCAGCTCCAGAACCAGCCGTTCCACATGCGACTGCTCGGTGCGGGCGTCGAGCCGCCAGGTGCGCGACACGATCCCGGCCTCCTCGCAGGCCTTCTCCTTGTTGCGCACATACACCTGCGAGGCCGGATCCTCCCCGACGAGCACCACCGCCAGGCTCGGGGCGCGCCCGAACTTGCGTTTCAGCCGCTCCACGTCGCGCTTGACGCCCGCGCGTACCTCGGCCGCCACCTTTTTGCCGTCGATCAGGATCATGGAATCTCCTTTTGGGGATGGAAACGGAGGCATCGGGAGGGGAACCCCTTTTTGAAAAAAGGGGTTCCCCTCCCGAACCCTCCCCTCCCGAAAAACTGCAACAGGCTTCGCCCCGTGCGGCATCGGCCCGTCCCGGCTCCTTTTCCGGTTTTCGTTCCGGCCGTTTCGGCCGGTGCGAAAACCGGAAAAGTGACGGGGGGTCCGGGGGGACCATGTCCCCCCGGCCGCCGGAGGCTATTGTCTTCTTCTTATTCTTATTCTTCGTCTTCGTCCTCGTCGTACCACTGGGCGGCCATAATGGGGCCGTAGTAGATGGCTTGGTCTTCGAGTTCCTCTTCGATGCGCAGCAGTTGGTTGTATTTGGCCAGCCGGTCGCTGCGCGACAGGGAGCCGGACTTGATCTGTCCGGCGTTGATGCCCACGGCCAGGTCGGCGATGAAGCTGTCCTCGGTTTCGCCCGAGCGGTGGGAGATGACCGTGGTATAGGCGGCCTGCTTGGCCATTTCGATGGTGTCCAGGGTCTCGGTGACGGTGCCGATCTGGTTGAGCTTGATGAGGATGGAGTTGGCGATGCCCTGGTCGATGCCCTCGGCCAGGATGTCCGGGTTGGTGACGAAGATGTCGTCGCCCACGAGCTGGATGGAATCGCCGAGCTCGTTGGTCAGAAGCTTCCAGCCGTCCCAGTCGCCTTCGGCCAGGCCGTCCTCGATGGACACGATGGGGTATTTGGGGACGAAATCGGCCAGGTATTTGACCATGTCCTTGGAGGACAGGTTCTTTTTCTCGCCGCTCAGGACGTATTTGCCGTCCTTGTAGAATTCCGAGGCGGCGGCGTCGATGGCCAGAGAGATTTCGTCGCCGGGGCGGTAGCCGGCCTCCTCGATGGCCTTGACGATGTATTTGAAGGCCTGGTCGTGGTCCTTCAGGTTGGGGGCGAAGCCGCCCTCGTCGCCCACGGCGGTGATGTGGCCGTCCTTGGCCAGGATCGTTTTCAGGGTGTGGAAGGTTTCCGCGCCCATGCGCAGGGCGTCGGCGAAGGTCTTGGCCCCCACGGGCAGGATCATGAATTCCTGGATGTCCAGGTTGTTGGGCGCGTGCATGCCGCCGTTGATGATGTTCATCTGCGGCACGGGCAGCACCTTGGCGTTGATGCCGCCCAGGTATTGGTACAGCGGCAGGCCGACGAAGTTGGAGGCGGCCCGGGCCACAGCCAGGGACACGCCGAGGATGGCGTTGGCGCCCAGGCGTGATTTGTTCTCGGTGCCGTCGGTCTCGATCATCAGGTTGTCGATGGCCACCTGCTGGGTGGCGTCCATGCCCACCACGGTCTCGGCCAGCTCGCCCTGGACGTTTTCCACGGCCTTGGTCACGCCCTTGCCGCCGAAGCGGTTTTCTTCCCCGTCGCGCAGTTCCAGGGCCTCGCGGGAGCCGGTGGAGGCGCCGGACGGCACGGCGGCGCGGCCGGAGGCGCCGGATTCCAGGGTGACTTCCACCTCGATGGTGGGGTTGCCTCGGGAATCGAGGATTTCCCGGGCCCAGACGGCGGCTATGGTGCTCATGGCCTTCTCCTTGGTGCGTTTGTGGTGAGGGTGGACGGCGGCCGGACAGGCCTGTCCGTCGTTCCGCCGGGAAGCATATCCGAACTTCTCGCGATTATTAACCCCCAATTGGGGCGAAATCGCGGCAAAAGACAGCGGTTTCGCGCCGCGCCGGAAACATGTTTCCGGGGCGGCGCGGGCGGTTTCTACGGGCAGGGAATGGGCTGGTAGACGACCGAGTCGCCCATCTGCATGGGCTGGTAGCAGGAGCTGCCGGCCTGGTAGATGATGGCCCCGGCGATGGACAGGGCCACGGCGGCGGCGGGCAGCGCCCAGACGTAGGCCGCGCCGGGAGGCAGCACCGGCCAGCGTCCGGGGCCCCACCCTGGTCCATACGGGCCATATGGGCCATACGGGCCGTAAGGTCCATAATGGCCATGGGGCGGCGGAGGCGGCGGAGGCGGCGGCACGGGCATGGGCGGCCGCGGGCCGGGACCGGGAGGAAAGGGGCCGGGCCCGGGGTGCGGTCCGGGGCCGGGACGTGGGCCGGGAGGAACGGGGCCAGGAGGAAAGGGGCCGGGCCCGGGGCGTGGACCGGGAGGAACGGGGCCGGGAGGAATGGGGCCAGGCCCGGGGCGTGGGCCGGGGCCGGGGCGCATGGAGCCGCTGGCCGGGAATCCTCCGGCGGGCGGCCTGCCGGGGCCGTCCGGACGAAATCCGGGGCCGCCCGGGCCGCCGCCGCCCGGTGAACCGATGCCGCCCCGGGCGGGCATGCCGCCCGGGGGGCCGCCGAAGCCGCCGTGGGGCCCGCCTCCGAATCCCCCGGGGCCCCGGGACATGGCGGAGAGGGGGAACAGGCCGACCAGGGTGAGGCTGAGCAAGGAGCACAAGAACAATCGTGCGCACGTTTTCATGACGGCCTCCGGATTACGGGCTGACGGTTTGCGGGCCCGCAAGGGGGACGATGTCGATTTTGGTGGCCGACGGCGGCGGGGTGAAGGCGAAAAAGGAGTCCCTGAGCCGGGGGTTGAGCTTCCAGTCCACGAGCATGGCCTCGTAGTTGGGCGCGCCGACCAGGGTCTTGTCCACGATGACCAATTTGCGCGGCAGGGGCTTGTCGCCGTCGGTGATCCAGATCTGCCAGTCCACGTCTTTTTGGCTGAAGGCCAGGTGGTGGCAGGGCACGCCCTGGACCATGCGCAGGCCCACATACATCCCGGACAGGACGCCCTCGGTGAGGCTTTCGTGGGGCGCGCTGACGATCAGTTCGGCCAGGGGGGCGGTGACGCCGTAGATCTCTTGGATCTTGTCCAGGGCCGTGTCGAGGGTTCCCGGGGCGGGGATGACGGAATAGGAGTTTTTGGTCTGGTTGAAGATGGAGAAGTCGGCGCCGTCGAAGGTGATGGTCTTGATCTCGAGGTCTTGGACCGTGTCGGCCCGGGCCCGGTCGGGGCGGCGCACGGCAATGGTTTCGGTACGCGAGGTCTGCAGCGTCAGTCCGCCCTGGAACACCTCGTCCACATTGACCTCGGCCCGGAAAACGAAGCTGTTGAGGCCTTTGAGGAAGTCGCACATCCGGGTGAGATGTTGCATGGCCACGGGGTCGACGGCCGGGACGCCGGCCTTCTGGGCCGCCGGGGATGCGGCCGGAAACAGCAGAAGTAACGCCGCGAGCGCTGTCGTCCAGATTTTTTCACGCATGCTGGTCTCCTTTGGGAAGGGCTTGGGATGGTGGGATGAACGTTGCGAACGTATCTGGAAAAGACCGAAAAATGTTGAGGCCCGGGGAAAAGCCCGATTTGCTATTGCGCCACAATTATTTTTTACGCTTTTGCGGTGCGGAGGCAAGGGGAAAACAGTACCCGGGGCCGGGCGCATGACGGGTGATGGCATGCAGGTTTGCACCGTGGGGCGGGATGGGAGCAGAGCTGCCGCACGGCCTTGAAGCCGCCAGGCAAAGGGGATAAGAGAATTTCGGGCCGGGTGTGGCGTCCCCCCTGCGCCCGGGAGGAACCATGCGGATGTTCCCTTTTGCGGCGTCGGCCGTCGTGGCCGTGGCCTTTTTCTTGACCGGTTGCGGCACCATGGGCCCCAAGGTCATGAAGGGCAACCGAACGGCGTATAACACCGGCATCCAGCAAAGCGACAAGGAAGAGCTTCTGCTCAATCTGGTGCGCATCCGCTATCTGGAGCCGCCCTTTTTCATGAGCGTGGGCTCCATTTCGTCCTCCTTCAATTTCCAGGTCACCACCGGTTTGTCCGCCGATTTCAACGCCGGCACCACGCAGACCGTTGTGCCCTACGGCGTCTCCGAGAAGACCGGGATGGTCAACAGCTACTATCCGGCGCTTGCCGGATATCCCGATGCAGCCGTCAAGCCCAGCCTGGAGTTCCAATATTACGAGAGTCCGACCATTACCTATGCTCCGCTACAGGGGGAAAAATACGTCACCCAGCTTCTCAGCGAGATCGACCCCGGCCGTTTTTTCTTCCTGTACCGGGCCGGGGCGGACATGGACATGCTCCTCGACGTCCTGGTGCGCCAGTTGGGAACCCTGCGCAATCCCGCCCCGGGCGAGGATTCCCCCGAGGCCAGGACCGGCCGGGACCGTTTTCGTGAGTTGAGCCGGGCCTTGACCGCCATGCAGGGACGGGGCGATCTGCAACTCCAGTATACCGCCCCTGAACCCGGCGTCGCCGAAAGCCTCGTTTTGCAGATGCGTTTTGCCGACACCGCCGAAGCCGCCCGCCTGGACGAGCTCTTCGGTATCGCCCTGCCGCAGTTAAACGCCCAGGACGGTCGTTTGGTGGCCCAGGCCCGGCTCATCCGGGCTATGGATTTCCTCAGCGTCCAGTCCCGGGACGAACAAGCCGTCAACCTCGCCTTCGATCTGCGCAACACCATGGAGGTTCTGGAATATCTGGCCGAGGGCGTGCAGGTGCCCGAGGAAGACGTCAAGGCCGGGATCGTCATGCCCCCGGCCCGGCACCTTGTCCCCGAGGCCCGTTCCGCCGTCGCCGTGCGTTGCGACCGCAAAAAACCGCCCCACGCCTATGTGTCCACCTATTACGAGGGAAAATGGTTTTTCGTGGCCGCGAACGACATGCCCTCCAAAAGCGCCTTCGGTTTCCTTATGACCCTCCTGGCCATGGAGGGCGGCGACGTGAAATCCAGCCTGCCGGTCTTGACCATCCCCGTGGGACGCCGCTAGTGTGGCATCCTCGAAATCCGTGTCCACGAACGCCGCCGTGCATGTGTTGCAATGAGATGCGAGGCGGCATGCCGTGCCGTGTCCGCAACCCGATTTCCACTTCCCGCCCCGGGCATTGGACAGGAGCGGACGCCGATGGTAGAGACGGACCCCGCGAAAGCGGTGATTCAAAAGCAGGGCATGGTCGTAGAAAAAGTAAATGATATCGGAAAGTTCATGACAAAAAAACTCTTCGGGACGGACGGCCTGCGCGGCCAGGTCAATATCTATCCCATGACCCCGGACGTGGTGCTGCGCCTGGGGCTGGCCGCCGGGCGGCATTTCCGCAACGGGAACAAGCGGCACCGCGTGGTCATCGGCAAGGACACCCGGCTGTCGGGCTACATCTTCGAATACGCCTTAAGTTCCGGTTTTTGCGCCTCGGGCATGGACGTTTTTCTGGTGGGGCCCCTGCCCACCCCGGCCATCTCGTTTCTTACCCGCAGCATGCGGGCCGACGTGGGCGTGGTCATTTCCGCCTCCCACAATCCGTACATGGACAACGGCATCAAGTTTTTCGACAATCAGGGGTTCAAGCTGCCCGACGCCGTGGAGGCCGAGATCGCCGCCAGGGTGCTCGATCCCGGGGCCGAGTGGGACTACCCGGCCCCCGAGGCCGTGGGCCGGGCCTTCAAGATCGAGGACAGCCCGGGCCGGTACAACGTCTACCTGAAAAACACCGTCCCCCAGGACGTGTCCCTCGACGGCCTCAAGATCGTGCTCGATTGCGCCAACGGCGCGGCCTACCGGGTCTCGCCCCTGGTTTTCGAGGAACTCGGGGCCAAGGTGGTGAAGATCGGGGTGACCCCCGACGGGGTCAACATCAACCGCAAGGTGGGCTCCCTGTATCCCGAGGTCACGGCGGCCAAGGTGCTGGAGACGGGCGCGGACATCGGCATCGCCCTGGACGGCGACGCGGATCGGGTCATCGTGGTGGACGAAAAGGGCCGCATCCTCGACGGCGACCAGATCATGGCCATCTGCGCCAGGGATCTCATGGAACGGGGCGAGTTGCCGGGCGGCGTGCTGGTCGCCACGGTGATGAGCAACATGGCCCTCGAGGTGTTCATGCGCGAATGCGGCGGCAGGCTGTTGCGCACCCCCGTGGGCGACCGCTACGTGGTGGAGGCCATGCGCGGCGAGGGCGCGGCTTTCGGCGGCGAGCAGTCCGGGCATCTGGTGTTTTTACGCCACGGCACCACCGGCGACGGCACCCTGGCCGCCCTGCAACTGATCCGGATCATGCTCCAGACCGGCAAGCCCCTTTCGGAGCTGTCCGCCCTTTTAACCCCCTATCCCCAGCGGCTGGTCAACGTGCATGTGGAACGCAAGATCCCCTTCGGCGAGGTGGCGGCCATCCGGGAGGCCGTGGCCGATGCCGAATCGGAGCTTGGCGGGTCGGGACGGGTGCTTTTGCGCTATTCCGGCACCGAGGCCGTGGCCCGGGTGATGGTCGAAGGGCGGGAGACGGGGACGGTGGAGCGGCTGGCCGCCGCCCTGTCCGACACCCTGCGCGCGCATCTGCGTTAGGAAACCGATTCACAGGTTTTCCGGAGGTTTTCCCCCTGGACAGTTCATATCAAAGGCTTTAGACTCTCTATTTGATGCATGCAGTCCGGCGCGATCACCTGACGGCGTGACTTTGGGGGCACGACGTTTTCCCGTAGGCCGTTGCGGAGCGAGACGGACGGCCGACCACGGCGTGACGGCATGGTCGAGTGACCCATCCTTTGTGAAGGAGACGAGCATGGAAATCAAGAAAGTGGTCATCCCGGTCGCCGGCTGGGGAACGCGTTCCCTCCCGGCCACCAAGAACATCCCCAAGGAAATGCTCCCGGTCTACAATAAGCCCGTGGTTCAATACGTCGTGGAAGAGGCCCAGGTTTCCGGACTCACCGATGTGGTGTTCGTCACCAACCGCAGCAAGACCATCATCGAGGACCATTTCGATTACAATCTGGCCCTGGAAGACCTCTTGCAACGCACGGGCAAGCTGGACATGCTCGAACAGGTCCGGGCCGTGGCCGAGATGGTCAACATCATTTCCGTACGCCAGAAAAAGCAGCTCGGCCTGGGGCACGCCGTGCTGTGCGCCCGCGAGGTGGTGAAAAACGACCCCTTCGCGGTCATGGTCGGCGACGACCTCATGTTCGGCATGGAGCCGGGCATCAAGCAGCTTTTGAGTGTGGCCATGGCCGAACACATGCCGGTCGTCGGGGTCATGGAAGTGCCCCGGGAGCGGGTGTCGAGCTACGGCATCATCGACGGCGAGGAGTTCGCGCCGGGTCTGTTCCGGGTGCGCAACCTGGTCGAGAAGCCCAAGGTCAACGAGGCCCCGTCGCGCATGGCCATCGTGGGCCGCTACGTGCTTTTCCCGGACATCTTCTACCACCTGGAAAACCTCACCCCCGGACACGGCGGCGAGATCCAGCTCACGGACGCCCTCAAGGGGCTGGCTGGGAACAACCGCCTGCTGGCCGTCAAGATCCAGGGACAGCGTTTCGACGCCGGCGACTGGGCCGAATACCTCACGGCCAACATCTATTTCGCCCTGCACGACGAGGATCTGCGCGAGGCCCTGGTGCCCAGGTTGCGCCAGCTCCTGCCGTTCTCCAGCTAGTCCCGATTTTCCGGCGCGGCATGCCGCCGCCCGAAGAGATTCCAGCCGCCCGGGTGCCTCGTGTTCCCGGGCGTTTTTTTGGATGACGCGTGGCCGGATACGTCAATGTCGCGCTTTGTTGCGCCCCCTTCGCCACCCTGACCTATGCCGTGCCGGGGCATCTGGCCGGACTGGCCCTTCCGCCGGGACTGCGGGTGCTCGTGCCGCTGGGGCGCTCCATCCGGCCGGGCATGATCCTGTCCGGCGAGGCCCGGCCGCCGGAAGGGGTGGAGATCAAGCCCCTGGTGTGGCCCCTGGAACACGTCCCCCTTTTGGACGCCGCTTACCTGGACATGATCGGCAACCTGGCCGCCCGGCAGATGTGCCACCCCGGGCGGGTCTTGGGGCAGATCCTACCGGCCGCCCTGCGCCAGTCCAAGGTGGTCTTTACCGTGCCCGACAAGGCCCGCCTGCGGCGCAAAACCCCCCGGGCCCTCCTGGAGGCCTCGCCGCCCGAGGCTTTGGAACTGGCCGCCAAGTGGGCGGCGGGGGCCATGCAGGTGTCCGGGGCCGGACGGGGGCCGGAACGCGCCCTGCGGCTTCTGGTGGACCCGCCCTGGCCGGTGCGGCCCGGGGCCACGGCCCGCATCGCCCTGTTGGATTATCTGTACGAGCATGGTCAGACCCCGCTTTCGGTCGTGGCCGGGCATTTCGGCCGGGACATGGGGCCGGTGATCCGGGCCCTGGGCCAGCTTGGGCTGGTGGAGATGGGGGCCTGGGACACCGCTTCGCCCGGAAGTGAGGACGGCTGTCCGGCGACCCTGGCCGCGCCGTGCCCGAATGAGGCCCCGGACGAGGCCCCGGGCGAGACTCCGGACGAGATTTCGGACGCGCCGCTGACGGACGAGCAGGCTGCCGCCATGGCCCATCTCGCGCCGCTTCTGGGCGCGCCGGGGGGAGCGGTGCGGCTGGTGCACGGGGTCACGGGCAGCGGCAAGACCCGGCTCTATCTGGAACTGGCCCAAAAATGCCTGGACATGGGGCGGCCGGTGGTTCTTCTGGCCCCGGAGGTGGCCCTGGCCGGGCACCTGTATCGGGCCGCGACCGAGGCCCTGGCCGGGGCCACGGTCCTCTTGTCTCACGGTTCCCTGTCACCCGCCGCCCGGGAGGCCGTCTTCCGCCGGGTTGCCGCCGCCCGGGAGCCCGTGGTGCTGGTGGGCACCCGCTCGGCCCTTTTTCTGCCCGTGGCCGCCCCAGGGCTCATCGTCTTGGACGAGGAGCACGACGCCTCCTTCAAGCAGGAGGAGCGCCTGTCCTATCAGGCCAAGGAGGTGGCCTTTTTCCGGTCCAGGCGCGAGGGCGGGCTTTTGGTCCTGGGATCGGCCACCCCCGACGTCAAGACCTACCATGCCGCGCAATGCGGCGCGGTGCCGTGCCTGGTTCTTTCGCAACGGGCCGGAACAAGCCGGCCGCCGGAGATCGAGATCGTGGACCTGGGGCGCGCGGCCCCGGCCCCTTCCCGGCGGGCGGCTCCGGACGGGGAGAAGTCCCCCGAACGAACGGCGGTCCTGGCCCGGGCCAGCGCCGCGACCCTGGCCGAAACCGTGGCCCGGGGCGAGCAGGCCATCATCCTGCTCAACCGCCGGGGGTACGCCCCGGTGCTCTACTGCCTGGACTGCGAATCCGTCCTGTGCTGCCCGGACTGCGACCTGGCCTATACCTTCCACAAGACCCGGCAGCGGCTGGTGTGCCACTACTGCGGCCGTACCCAGGACTTTCCCGCACCCTGCGCCACCTGCGGCGGGACCCATTTCCTGCCCCTGGGGGCCGGGTCCGAGTCCCTGGCCGAGGAGCTTTCCGGCATCCTGCCCCCGGGGACCACGGTGGCCCGGCTGGATCGGGACAGCGCGGCCCGGCCCGGGCGCACCGAGGAGATCCTGGCCGGGTTCGCCTCGGGGGCATCCCGGGTGCTGGTGGGCACACAGATGCTGTCCAAAGGGCACCATTTTCCCCGGGTGACCCTGGTCGTCGCCGCCGACGCGGACATGGGCCGCAACCTGCCCGACTACCGGGCCGCCGAGCGTGTCTTCCAGCTCCTGGTGCAGGTGGCGGGGCGGGCCGGGCGCGGCGACATCCCGGGGAAGGTGCTGATCCAGACCAGGAATCCCGGCGACCCGTTCTGGGAGCTGGTGCGCCGGGCGGACTACCAGGGATTTTTTCAGGAGGAGCTTCGGCGGCGCGAAAAATGGGGCTATCCGCCCTTTGCCAAGCTGGCCCTGGTGCGCATCAGCTTTCCCAAGGACGATCCGGCGGGCTTTTCGGCCCTGACGGACGTGGGGCGGGTCTTACGCGAGGCGGCCTCGGCCGCCGGAGGCGGGGTGCGGGTGCTGGGTCCGGCCCCGGCCTCCCTGCCGCTCATCGGCGGGCGCAGGCGCTACCACTGCATGATCAAATCCCCGGACTGGCCGGCCATCCGGAACCTGTTCGCCCGGGTGCGGGATGTCGTTGCCCCGGGGGGCGAGGTGCGCGTCAGCCTGGACCTGGACCCGGTGGATATGCTCTAAGGGACAGGATGCGCCCCGTGTCGCGTCCCGTTAAATAAGGTCGGCATGTGTTGCGAAAAAAGAAGTGTTTCAAACCGTTGTTTTCGAAATCCGTACAGGCATATTCCGAGGACACGGCACGAGGGGACCTTTGACACCGGGAGGGACGGCATGGACGGATTCCACAACGACGACGCGGCGCTTATGGAAAACGCGGAGCGGGTGCTCGCGCAGCGTTCCCGGGCCGGGCTCGACGGGCTGGTGGGCGGCCTTGAGGCCATCGTGGTCAACACCGAGCCGGAGAACTTCGCCGCAGCTGTGGCCGAGATTCTGCGTTATACCGGCTACGGCCTGGCCTCCGGGTTTTCCTCCCCGGGCCTGGACACGGCCGTCATGTCGCTTGCCGGAAGCGCCGACATCCTGGTCACCCGGCGAAAAGGCGGGGACAATCCCTTCCTGGCGTACAACGCCGGGGCCAAGGTGGGGGACCGGCTGGCCACCCGGCTCGAGACCTTCGTCTTTTCCTGTGGCGACATCGCACGCTACGCGGCCATCCAGAAGGGGCGCGGGGTGCGCTTCCTGACCCAGGACGTCGTGAGCGGCCCGGGCTACGACTTCATCCAGACCGCGCCGTCGGCGTTCACCGGCAATTCCATCGGGCTCATCCAGTGGAAGGACCGCTCCCGGGGGTATGCCCCGCCGGGAAGCCTCCCCCTGCACCTGGACCTGGTCAAGCCCGTAGCGGCGCATCTGGGCAGGATCGGCCGCCTGGACCACGTGGCCACCCGGGTGCGGGCACAGGACCGCGACCCGGCCATCCTGGAATTTTTGTCTTTGACCAACTACCGCTTCGACTTCGCGGTCTACGTGGAGTCCTTAAATTCCATCACCAACGTGGCACGGCTCGGCGTGGGCGACTACGCCCAGGTCTTCACCTCGGGCATCACCCCCTTCACCACCCCGGAATCGTCCGGCCCCACGGAGATGTTCATCCACAACTGGGGGCTTCGGGCCCATCACCTGGCCCTTGAGACCGAGGACATCGACGCCGTGGTGGAGGCCCTGCGGGGCGATGGCATGCGCTACATCTCGGACCTGGTGGGGTCGCGGGAGGAGGGGCTGAAGCAGATTTTCACGGTCATGTCGCCCACCACCTTCCTGGTCACGGAATACATCAAGCGTTTTGACGGCTTCGACGGGTTTTTCACCAAAAGTAACGTCACCCACCTGACCAGGGCCACGGAAAAGCAGTAGCAGGCGGCGTAGCCGCCCGCCGCCCCTCCCGGGGTGAAACGTCAAACGGGGCCATGCACTGCACGGCCCCGTTATTCTTATGCGGGGATTCCAAAGGGGGCCACGCCCCCTTTGGCCGCCGGAGGCATATCCCCCCAGTCCTTCGCTTGGGCACGGGCCGCCGGAGGCATGCTTCACCCCACGCCTCCCATCCCCTCCCCGCGTCATTTCTCCATAAGCCTTTCCACGGCGGCGGCCAGATCCCGGGCCAGGATGTCCGGCCAGGGCAGCCCGGGCACCCCCCCCTCCGGCAGGTCCATGGCCTCCCCGGTCAGGGGCGGCAGCCCCAGGCGCGCCGCCTCGTCCGCGCCGTGCCCGGTGAGCACCAGGACGGTCACGGCCGCGCCCAGGTTTGTGCCGAAGGCCACATCCGAGGCCTTGTCGCCGATGACCGCCGTGGTGGCCGGGTCCAGGCCGTGGCGGTGGCGCAGGGCCTGCCATTGCCCGAGCCCCGGCTTGCGACAGGGGCAGCCCGCGTCCGGGGCGTGGAGGCAGAAGGCCGCGTCGGCCAGGCGCACGCCGTGTTCGCGAAGAAGCGCTTCAAGCCGGGCCTGCACGGCCAGATGCCCGGCCTCGGTGAAAAAGCCCCGGCCGATGCCGGACTGGTTGGAGACCAAAAAAAGGCGCATCCCGGCATCCGCCAGGCGGGCCAGGGCCTGCCCGGCACCGGGGAGAAGGCGCACCCTGGCCGGGTCGCACAGGTAGTGCTCGTCCACGATGACCGTGCCGTCGCGGTCGAGAAGGACGGTGTCGATGCCGGGCATGGGCCTTCTACCGGGGACGCGGCGCGGGTCGCGACCCTCTCCGTTACGGGTTGCGTTCACCGGGCGCATCCGGTCCCTGGCCGTCCGCGACGGGCGGGGGAGGCGGCATGGGCCGCGCCGGCCGCGAAAAACGGGGCAGGCGGACCACGGTCCGGCGCCAGGCCCCGTCCTCGGTGAATCGGCCCACGCCCCACTTGAGCCAGGACAACAGGGCCAAGGCCATCCACAGGGACCAGGCCAGCATGGCCAGCCGGTAAAACAGAAGCGGGGCGCTGACGACCATGGTGTCCGGGATCAGGCCCGCCACCCGGTCGAAGGTGAAGCGCACAAGCCGCGCCGAGGAGCCGTTTCCGGCCACCTGCATGAGCGGGTCACCCAAAAGCCCGCGCTCGATGGCCGTGTACAGGCAGAAAAGGCCCACGGCGGTCAGGGCCGCCAGGCTGGTCTGCATGGCGTTGAAGAGGAACCAGCCGTCTTTTGGGGCGTAGGTGTGGCGCAGGCCCAGGGCGAACAGCCAGGCCGCAGCCAGCATGGCCGCCGGGGCCGGAATCTGGGACAGGCCCAGGGCCAGAAGGAACCATTGCCGCCGGGAAAGGGGCGTGGCCTTGAAACCGCCCAGGATCAGGGCGGCGGCCAGGATGAAGGCCAGATAGCTCCAGAATCCCACCACGGGCGAAAGCGGCGTGTCGCCGAAGACGAAAAGCGTCCAGCGGTCCCGGGGCAGTTCGATCTCAACCAGCACGTTGGCCGCGGCATGGCCCAGGTCCACCTCCGGGCCATGGGCCGCAAGGGACATGGCCACGTCCTGCCGCCAGGTCAGCAGCACGTCGTGGGCCCCGGGCTTTACGGGAAACTCCACCCGGCCCGGGGGCGGCCCGGCCTCTCCGGAGGCGGCGGGGTCGCTGCCGTAGGCCGTCTCCCGGCCGTCGACCACGAGCTTGATCTGGGTGGCGTCGGCCGGGAGCGTCAGGGCGTGGCGCTGGCCCCTGGCCGCGCGCAGGCGCAGCGACAGGGACGATTCGGCCAGCCGTTCGCCCCGGCTGACGCGCAACAGGGCCGAATCGATGGTCAGGGTCTCCCCCGGGGCCGGACCCGGGCGGGCGACGCCCACGGTCAGGGTCTCGCCGGGCCAGGGCCGGTAGACGGGACGGTATTGCCCGGCGGGGTCGAAGGTCCGCGACGGCGGCAGGCCCGACGGGACCACCTCCCAGATGGGCGAGGGGGCCAGGGTCCAGGTCTCGGTGAAGGGCGCGCCGGTTGGCGCGGTGAGGATCAGTACCGGGGAAACGGCCAGCTTGGACGTGAAGGACAGGCGTTGCTGGTCCGGTTGCAGGGTGACCAGGGCCTTGCCGCCCACGGCCTTGACCGTCTCGTCCAGTACGGATTCGCCGGGCAGAAGGGCTATTTCCGTGGCCACCGCCTCGCCCGGCGGGCTGACGCGGGTCACGTCGGTGACGACGCTCCAGGTCAGGCCCATGGCGATTGTGCGCGAAACATGCAGAAAGGGGGCGAAGCGGGAGGTGGCGGCACCGGACGGCGAGGCATTGGCGCCGGCGTCGGGGGCGGCGTCTTTTTTTTCACGGTCCAGGCGCACCACGCGTTCCGCGATCCCGTCGGCGGACAGGCCCCGGATCTGGAAGCCCGGCGCGGTCACGGCCAGGAAGCGGGGCAAAAGGGGCCAGTCCACGGCAAAGGAATCGGCGGCCGGCAGGGGCCCGGACATGACCACCCGGTGTACGCCCCGGGAGAGCAGGAGATGCACCTCGTCGCCCAGGCGGATCAGTTCCCGGGCCGGGGCGTCGTCCAGGCTGACCGTGTCCGGCCGCCAGCCGTCGGATACCCTGGGCAGGGGGGCCGTGGTCCGGGCGGCCGCATCCAGCCGGACCGTGAGGGTCAGCCGGCCGTCCCGGACCTCCATGTCCGCCCGGGGACTGCCCAGGCAGGCGGGGAAGCAGGCCGCGGGCTCGGTCAGCCGGGCCTTGTAGGACTCCAGGAGATCCTTGGGCGGGAATGCCTGGCCCGACGCCTGGCTCGACGTTTGGGCCAACGCCGGGGCGGCGGCCAGGAGGGCCGCCAGGGCAAGGGCCAGGGCCACAGCCGTTGCGGCCGGGGCGGCAGGCGGGGGCGATGCCGGGCTGGCGGCCTGGCCGTCCGGCCACGGCATCCTGTCCCGGCGGGCCAGCAGGAACAGGGCGGCCAGGAGCAGGACGCAACGCCCAAAGGCCAGGATCAGGTTGGCAAACGGGGGGACGAGCCACAGCCGCACGGTCTGGGTGCGCGACACGGGGCCGTCAAAGGACAGGTTCAGGGTGGTAAAGGACCAGTCCGGCAGCCCGGGGCCGGTCTGGATCAGGGCCTCGGGGTCGTAGTCCAGGGAGCCCCTGCCTGCCGCGGGGGGAGCCCCGGCGGCCATGGGGACGGGCGCGGCCTTGGCGGCTCGGTCAGCCCGGGCGTTGTTGTCGGGTCCCGGGGCGGCCTTGTCCGCGTCCAGGTATTCCATGTCGCCCTGGGCCATGTCCCTGGACGCCTCGGGGGCCATGGCCGGGGCCACGTCGATGCGGGGGGCGGGGAATTGCTCGGAGTCTTCCAATTGGGGGTGCATCCCCTGGCGCAACTGGGCGGGAACGAACTGCACCACGGCCACGAGCATGACCAGCCAGGCCCCGGCGCGCAGGAGACGCGTCAGGCGGCCGAACCAGGGCGCCCGCTCGGCCACGCTTGTGGCGGCACCCAGCCGGGCCAGGGCCAAGGCGGCCAGAAGGAATATCCAGGCCGCGCCGGGGGCCTCGGGTTCGTGCAGGGACAAGGCCGCGAACACGAACACGCAGCCCCCGGCGGCCAGCCCGCCGAGTCTGGCGGCGGCCAGGGCGGCCAGAAGGATCAGGAACAGGTCGAGGAGGGTGAACCGGCCCACGAAGGTCGGCGAGGCGACGTCCGCGCCGCCTGCGGCCAGGACCGTCCAGCCCGGCGGCAGATGCACCTCGGCGGACAGGGAAACGACGTCCAGGTCGAATCCCACGGCCGGGAAGGCCCCGGAAAAACCGTCCAGGCGCGATTCGGCCACGGCCTCCAGGCGCGATCCGGGCAGGACCACCCCGGGGACGGGGGCGGCGTCGGCCGGGGCTTTGTCCGGGCGCACAAGCACCACAGGGGCGTCGCGTCCGGCCAGGGTCACCCGGCCAAGCACGCCCGGCGGGGGCATGGTCAGGGTCCGGGCATGGCGCAGCTCCCCGGTGAGCCGGTCCCGTACCGTGGCCCCCCGGCCGGATAAATCCAGCCACAGGGTGCGCGTCAGGGACACGGCGTCGGGCCCGGCGGGCGGCTCGCCCCGGTGGGTCTCGGTCAGGGTCAGGACCGTGCCCGGGGTGACGGCAAAGGCCGCAAAGCCCTTCCAGCCCCCGGGCAGATCCGTGTTGCGGGGATCGACGGCCGTGGCTCCAGCAATCTCCACTTCGCGAAGGTCCGGGGCCGGGGCGAAGGCCCAGGTCTCGGGACCGAAGGGGCAGGGGGCGGGGCCGATGTCCGTCACCCGGCCGGGCATCCGGGAGGTCACCTCCACCTCGAAGCGTCCCGGCCCGGCCTGCACGAAAAGGGTTCCCTGCGGCCCGAAGGCCACGGGCAGGGGGCTTTTGGCCGACAGGGGCTCGGACCCAGGCGGCAGGAGGTTCTCCAGGGCCAGGCGGCGGGCCATGCCCGTGACGTCCAGGCGGGCCAGGGTGGTCACGGTCAGCGGCGAGCCGTCGCGCACCAGGCGGAAGACCGTGACGGAGAGGGCGTCCCCGTCCTTTTTATCGGCCCTGGCCACGGCGGTGCGCAATTGGCCGTCGGCGCCGAGCTCGAAGGGCACGGCCGCGCCGTTTCTGGTCATCTCCACCAGCCCCGTGCGCGCGTCGATGGAGATCACCCCGGATGTGCCGGAAAACCGCAGGCGGCCGGACATCTCATGGTTCCCGGGGGGCAGGACGACCTGGGGCTTCCCGTTCCCCGGCGGGGGCGTCCCGGACTGGCCCCTGGGGGTGGGCTGGGGCCCTGTTCCGGCCCAGGTTACGGGCAGGGCTCGGCCGCCTGCGCGTACGTCCTCGGGCCAGCTCCTGTCCGTGTGGGGCAGGGTCACGGCGGTTTCGGCGAAGACGCTGGCCGTCATGGAAAACGTGGCCCCGGTGTCGTCCAGGACAAGGACCAGCCGGGTGGGGAAGGCGCATTGCCGCGCGCCGGGGTCGTTGCCAACGGTTGCGCAGGCAGCCTGCGGATCGCCGCGCAATACCCAGTCCTTCCAGACGGCCAGGGGCGCGGGCGCGCCCGTGTCCGGGACGTCCGCTTCCGGAGTCTGGGAGGCCGCCGCAGGGGCGGCATGGCCGTGGGGCGCGGCGGCCAGGAGCGGGAGCAGGAGCAGGCACAGGAACAGCAGGGACGGCAGGGATAGCGGGAAAAGGGCCATGGCCGCATGGCCGATCAGGGTGCGACCGGAGTTTTTTTTCAGCATGTCGGGCTCCTGCGCAGGGGCGTGGGGCGGTTGGTTGAAACACCCCGCCGGGACCTGCGTATCGATATGTGAGGTATCCCAAGGCGGGGACGGTGTCTAATGCAAAGCCCGTCTTGCAACCATGTGTAATACTGCCGGGAGATATTGAAAAAACTAAATATTTAGATAGGTTGAGCACAATATTTTACCTCCCGGCCTTGACAGGTCCCCACGGCGTTGTTACCCGTCTGGCACTCTCGCCATACGAGTGCCAACCGGGGGACGTGATGCCGCTTCTCGACCGCGAACGACAGGTGTTGACCACCATCGTCGAATCCTACATAGCCGACGCGGCACCCGTGGGATCGCGCACCGTGGCCAAGAAAAGCGGCCTGAACCTGTCCCCGGCCTCCATCCGCAACATCATGGCCGACCTGACCGAGCAGGGCTACCTGGAGCAGCCCCACGCCTCGGCCGGGCGCATCCCGTCGGCCCGGGCCTTTCGGCTCTACATCAACGAGGTCATGCGCCTGCGGCCCCTGGCCGAGTCCCAGAAAAACAGGATCTCCACGCTCCTCGGGTCCGCCGGGCCGGAACTCGGGGACATCCTGCGCCAGGTATCGCGCATCCTGTCCGGGCATTCCCTGCAGGTCAGCCTGGTCATCGCCCCCCGCCACGCCGACGCGCGCTGGAAGCGCATCGAATTCACCCTGATCAAGCCCGGCCTGATCATGGCCATCCTGATCCTGCAGGGCGGCATGGTCCTGGACCGGTTGATCGAGGCCAGCCCGGACATCACCGCCGACGATCTGGCCGCCTCGGCCAACTATTTGAATCATCTGTTCGGCGAGATGACCGTGGCCGAGGTGCGGGCTAAGCTCGTGGCCGAGTTGCGCAAGGCCGAGAGCCAGTTCGGCGAGCTGTATCGCCGGGCCCTGACCCTGGCCGCCGAGGCCTTTGCCCCGGAGTCGACGCGGGAGCTTTTCGTGGACGGCACGGCCAACATCGTCAACCAGCCGGAATTTTCCGATGTCGGGCGCATGGGCGAGCTGTTGCGGGTTCTGGAAAACCGCACCAAGCTTTTGGAGCTTTTGGACAAAAGCATGGACGAATTCAAAACCGTGTTTATCTTGGGCGAGGAGTCGGAACTTGAGTCCTTCCGGGATCTCGGGTCCATCTCCACCCCTTACGGCCCGGGCGACCACCCCTTGGGGGCGCTCGGGGTCATCGGCCCGGTGCGCATGGATTATGCGCGGCTGGCCCCGGTCCTCAACTATACGGCCCGGGTGTTGACCAAAATGCTCGACCGGCGGTTCTGACCGCCGGGGTTTTCGGGGGACTTCCCCGAAAGCGGCTCTTTCGGCCCGGGACTTCGCCAGACGGAGTGTCGGGCCACACGTTCGTCGAAATCACGTGAAGGAGTATGTCCGGCATGGAGCACAACGAGGAAGAAAAACGCATGGACGCGTCCATGGCGGATGGCGCGGCCGACGCCGCCCCACTGGATCCGGAGCGGGAGCTGGCCCGCTGCCGCGAGGAACTGGCGGCCGAGAGCGAACGGCGGCTGTACATCCTGGCCGAGTCCGAGAACCTCAAGAAGCGGCTGGTCAAGGAAAAGGAAGAATACTTCAAGTACGCCACCGAGAACATCGTCTCCGAGCTTTTGCCGGTCCTGGACAACCTCGACCTGGCCCTTTTGCACGGCCGGGGCAACCCGGGCTGCAAGGATCTGGTCACGGGCGTGGACATGACCCGCAAGGTGTTTGTGGACATCCTGTCGCGGCACGGCGTGGAGGAGTTCGGCGCGCCGGGCGAGGAGTTCAATCCCGAGCATCACGAGGCCGTGGGGATGGAAGAGTCCCCGGATGTGGCGGAAAACCACGTCAGCCGGGTGCTGCAAAAGGGATATCGCCTGCGCGGCAGGTTGTTGCGGCCGGCCAAGGTCATGGTTCGGCAGGGATAAATCGCGGCAAAGCCCCTTTACTGCGGGCGGCGCGGACTTATAACTCACAATGGTTCGGGCGCGGCGGCAATCCGGCCGCGTCTGACGGTAAAGAAGAAAGAGGGAGGAGAATATGGGCAAGATTATCGGGATCGACCTCGGGACGACCAACTCGTGTGTGTACGTCATGGAGGGCAAGGATCCGAAGTGCATAACCAACCCCGAGGGCGGCCGCACCACCCCGTCGGTGGTGGCCTTCACCAAGGAACGCCTGGTGGGCGAGATCGCCAAGCGTCAGTCCATCACCAACCCCGAGCGGACCATTTTCGCCATCAAGCGCCTCATGGGCCGCCGCTTTGACGCCCCCGAGGTGAAAAAGTGGCTGGAACACTGCCCCTATCGCATCGTGGAAGGCCAGAACGGCGACGCCAGCGTGGAGATCGAGGGCAAGAAGTATTCGCCCGCCGAGATCTCGGCCATGATCCTGCAGAAGCTCAAAACCGACGCCGAGACCTACCTGGGCGAGACCGTCACCGAGGCGGTCATCACCGTGCCGGCCTATTTCAACGACTCCCAGCGCCAGGCCACCAAGGACGCCGGGCGCATCGCCGGCCTTGAGGTCAAACGCATCATCAACGAGCCCACGGCGGCGTCCCTGGCCTATGGCTTCGACAAGAAGGCCAACGAGAAGATCGCCGTGTTCGACCTGGGCGGCGGCACCTTCGACATCTCCATCCTCGAGGTGGGAGACAACGTGGTCGAGGTCCGGGCCACAAACGGCGACACGTTCCTGGGCGGCGAGGACTTCGACCAGCGGGTCATCACCTTCCTGGTGGACGAGTTCCGCAAGGAAAACGGCATCGACCTGTCGGCCGACCGCATGGCCTTGCAGCGCCTGAAAGAGGCCGCCGAGAAGGCCAAAAAGGAACTGTCCTCGTCCATGGAGACCGAGGTCAACCTGCCGTTTATCACCGCCGACGCCTCGGGCCCCAAGCACATGATGATCAAGCTCAGCCGCGGCAAGCTGGAATCCCTGGTGCACGACCTGGTGCAGCGCACCGTGGAGCCCTGCCGCAAGGCCCTGGCCGATGCGGGCCTAAAGACCACGGAGATCGACGAGGTGGTGCTGGTCGGCGGCATGACCCGCATGCCGCTGGTGCAGAAATCCGTGCAGGAGTTTTTCGGCAAGGAGCCCAACCGGTCGGTGAACCCCGACGAGGTGGTGGCCATGGGCGCGGCCATCCAGGGCGGCATCCTGGCCGGCGACGTCAAGGACGTGCTGTTGCTCGACGTCACGCCCCTGTCGCTGGGCATCGAGACCCTGGGCGGGGTGTTCACCAAGCTCATCGAGCGCAACACCACCATCCCCACCCGCAAGAGCCAGGTCTTCACCACGGCGGCGGACAACCAGCCCTCGGTGTCCATCCACGTGCTCCAGGGCGAACGGCCCATGGCCACGGACAACATGACCCTGGGGCGTTTCGAGCTGACCGGCATCCCGCCCGCGTCGCGCGGCGTGCCGCAGGTCGAGGTGGCCTTCGACATCGACGCCAACGGCATCGTCAACGTGTCGGCCAAGGATCTGGGCACGGGCAAGGAGCAGTCCATCCGCATCACCGCGTCCTCGGGCCTGTCCGAGGCGGAGATCCAGAAGCTGGTCAAGGACGCCGAGGCCCACGCCGAGGAAGACAAGAAGAAGCAGAAGCTCATCGAGGTCAAAAATCAGGCCGATACCTTGATCTACACCACGGAGAAGTCCGTGGCCGACCTCGGGGACAAGATCGACCCGGTCTTGCGCGGGGAGATCGAGGCCAAGGTGAATCACGTCAAGGAAGTGCTCAAGGGCGACGACCCCGACGCCATCAAGCGCTCGTCCGACGAGCTGGCCCAGGCGGCGCATAAGCTGGCCGAGCAGCTCTACCAGCAGAAGGCCGACGCGGGCGGCGCGGCGGGCGGTCCCGGCGGCCCCGGCGCGGCCGGTCCCGGCGGCGGCCAGCCCGGCGGCGACGACGACGTGGTGGATGCGGACTATACCGAAGTGAAGAAATAACGGCCCATTCGAAGCGGCCAGACGTATCGCCCCCGGCCATGGGACAAACCATGGCCGGGGGCTTGACTTTGAAAGTTCCCGTGCGCATGGTGAATCCATGGTCACAACCACCTTCGACACCTTGGCGTTCGCCAAAAGGCTCATGGAGGCGGGCTTCACCGAACGGCAGGCCGAGGCCCAGGTCACGGTGCTGCGCGAGATCGTGGAGTCGGAACTGGCCACCAAGCGGGATCTACGTGAACTCGAACTGCGCCTGACGGCGGAGATGGTCAAAGCCAACGCCGAAATCAAGGCCGATATCCTGAAGTGGGTGGCGGGGATGCTGGTGGCGCAGGCGGCGCTGATCGCCGCGCTGGTGAAGCTGTTGTAAAGCGGCGCGCGCGACGGCTGCACGCCAAGTGAAACATTTCGCCCCCGGCCATGGGACAGTCCCGTGGCTGGGGGTTTGACTTGACCGGGCCTGCCGCAGTTGATTAAATATATGGTTCGGCCGCGCGCCCGTAGCTCAGGTGGACAGAGCAGGAGCCTTCTAAGCTCTTGGCCGGGGGTTCGAATCCTCCCGGGCGCGCCAATGGAAAAAGAGTCCCCCGCGTTTCTTCTGGAAACGCGGGGGTTTTTTCGGTGGTGCGCCAGGCAGGGAAAACATGCCGCCGCAGGGCGGAAGGCTGGCCGGACGGCCGGACCTGGTGTATACGGGCGGAAAACACAGCAAGGAGAACGACATGGGCAAAGACAGGCCGAAGCACTACGAGCGGTTGCGGGCGGAGCACCCCGACTTCATGAACGCCGTGGAGGCCCTGGGGCAGGCCGCCGCCGCGGCCGGGCCGCTGGACGAGAAAACCGTGCGGCTTATCCAACTCGGGGCGGCCACGGCCATGCGCTCGGAGGGGTCGGTCACCAGTCACGCCAAGCGAGCCCTGGCCTCGGGCGCCACGGCGGCCGAAGTCCGCCATGCCATCATGGCCGTGACCAGCACCACCGGGTTTCCCACCGCCGCCGCCGCCTTGTCCTGGGTCGAGAAGCAGCTTGACGGTTAGCGTCGTGTCTCAGGGGAACGCTCCCCCCGGCCACCATCGGGAAAAACGCCATCCGTTCCGGGGGGGGCGGCCTTGCGGCCGTCGTTAGCCCGGCGGGGAGCGGTCCATGACCTCACGCCCCGGCAGGCGGTGATCACTCCCGGGCCATGGCGTTGGTTACCTTGATCTCACCCGCCATGATCTTCTCCCTGATTTCGGCGAGCATGTTCATGACCGCATCCGGCACCTTGTGCCGCGTATACGTCATGTCGCTCAGCCTCACGCCGCCGTCCTTGAGACCATAATAGCTCGGGCCCGGGACGAAGGCGCCGTCCATCACCTTTTTGAGTTCGTTGTAGGCGGCCGTATCCAGCCGCTTGATCATGCTGGTCAAAACGGTCCCCTTGGCCAGGGCGTCCTGATCCGAATCCACCCCGATCACCAGCCTGCCGGAATCCGCAGCCGCCTTGATCACGCCGTTTCCGGTCCGCCCGGCTACGGCGAAAACAATGTCCGCTCCCTGCCCGTATTGGTCCATGGCCATCCGGTAGCCCTTTTCGGGATCGTTGAAGCCGGAAAAGTCGTTTTCCGGAGAGGCGTACGCCACCAGGACCGCCGTTCCTGGTTTCGCATAGGCGGCCCCCTCCCGATACCCCTGCTCGAAGGCCTTCACCGGAAGGATCTCCGCCCCGCCCACGAAACCGATCGTGCCCGTGGCGCTCATGCTAGCCGCCAAGGCCCCTGCAAGGAAGGCGCCTTCATGTTGGCTGAACAGGACCGAGGACAAGTTGGCGATGCCTTCGCAAGGGACGTCCACAAGGATGAATGTCTTTTCGGGATGCGCCAGGGCCGCCGCCTTGGCGAGTTCCAGGTGTTGCCCCCCGAGCAGGATGATCACCCCGGCCCGGTCGACGAGTTGCAGCACGTCCGTGGCGTCGGCCTCGCCGTCGGCCTTCGGCTGCAGGATCGCCAAATCGAATCCGAAATCCTGCTGCGCCTTCCGGATGCCCTGGTGGGCCATGTCGTTGAAGGAGGCGTCCCCCAGCCCCGGGGTGCCGGTGATGAAGCCGACCAGGGGCTTCCCGGCCTCTGCCGGGCAGACAAGGCAGCACCAGAGCGCCAGTCCCAACAACGCGGTTTTCATGGATTCCTCCGGTTCCACAGGGTGCGGCTTCACGCCCCGCCTGTGCGGTTTCTGCAAATGTCCATGACATCCTCCGGGCAGTCTCCGGGGATGCCGAGCGGTCATTGTGACGCGAAATCCGGCAGCGTGGCAAGGGCCGCCGTCGCCCGCCACGGCTCGCCTGCCTCCCCGGTGATCGGGTGATTCGTATGCGGCCGCTCAAATGGCCAAATGCCGGTGCCGGCGCCGCCGTAACCTATCCGGAGACGGGGAAGGGGTTCGAAATACAGGGGAGGCATTGCGGCTGCGGCAAGACGGTGGCACAAGGAACGCGGCCTCTGAAAACCGTGGCCGGAGGAGGGACGGCAGGCGTGACCGGGCGTCTGGTCAACGCCGGGCGCGGCCCGGCGCAATCCGAACCACGCGGCGGACACGCCGCACAGGAACCATCCGTGACCCCTACCCCGCTCGACTCCGCCTTGCGCAAGGCCAGATGGCGGCTTGTTCCGTTTCTCATGCTCCTCTACGTGGTGGCCTATCTCGACCGGATCAACGTGAGCTTCGCGGCCCTGGGCATGAACGAGGAACTGGGGCTGTCCCAGACGGCCTACGGCCTTGGTGCGGGCATCTTCTTTTTGGGGTACGTGCTGTTCGAGATCCCGAGCAATCTGATCCTGGCCAGGGTGGGGGCGCGCGTCTGGCTTTCGCGCATCCTGATCAGTTGGGGCCTGGCCACCGTGGCCCTGGCCCTGTCCGCCGGGCCGGCGAGCTTCGCCATCCTGCGCTTTCTGCTCGGCGTGGCCGAGGCCGGGTTTTTCCCCGGCGTCATCTTGTACCTCACCGCCTGGTTTCCCCTGGCCCACCGGGCCCGGGCCGTGGCCCTGTTCATGACCGCCACGCCGCTTGCCGGGCTCATAGGCAGCCCCCTGTCGGGCTGGATATTGGAGATGCACCGGATATTCGGGCTTTCGGGGTGGCAGTGGCTGTTTCTCCTGGAGGGCCTTCCGGCCGTGGTTCTCGGCGTGGTCCTTTTTTTCCGCCTGCCGTCCGAACCCGGGGACGCCGTGTGGCTCACCCCGGACGAACGGCGGGCGCTCACCCAGGCCATCGATGCCGAGCGCCGGGACATCGCCAGCCGGCATCTGTCGGGCCTGCGCCACGGGCTGTGGAGCCGGGCCGTCTGGACCTGGGGGTTCGTCTATTTCTGCGTGGTGGTGGCCATGTACGGCCTGGTGATGTGGCTGCCGCAGATATTCGCCGGCATCCTCGGCCCGGGGGAGGATCACCCCCTGCGCGTCAGCCTGCTGGTGATGACCGCCTATGCCTGCGCCATGGGCGGCATGGTGGTCATCGGGGCCAGTTCGGACCGGCACGGCGAACGGCGCTGGCATATCCTGGGTTCGCTCGGGCTGTGCCTGCTCGGCATGCTGCTTTTAAGCCTCGGCCGCGGAGTGGCCTGGGCCCTGGCCGGGGCGTCCCTTGCGGCCATGGGCATCTGGGGGGCGATTGCGCCGTTTTGGGGGCTGACCACGACCTTCCTTACGGGGCAGGCCGCCGCCGCGGGCATCGCCCTGATCAATTCCCTGGGCAATCTGGGCGGTTTCGCCGGGCCGTACGCCATGGGCTTTGTCAAGGCCCACACCGGCGGGTATTCCCAGGCTTTTTTGTACATTGCCGGGTTGACGGCCCTGGCGGCGGTTCCGGTCTACCTGGCCAAAAGGCCGCCGCGCCATGCGGCCTAAGCCGTGTCCTCGAAACCCGCATATGCGGATTTCAAAGAGAGCAGTTTGAAGCAATTGTTTTTTCTAAAAAATACAGGTCTATTTTTCAGGGTCGCGACACGAGGCCGGGCTGGCATTTCGTCTGGCCCATGCCGGTCCTCTCCATGGAAGAAGAGTGCTTTGGCCTCGACAGATTGCAACGGATGGCCAAAAGGATCGGATAGAAGATGTAGTGCATGACGAAAATGCGAGAGAATGAGGGTGGAGGCTTCGATCTGGTTAAGATACGTGTCTACACGGCCTCATATTGAACTGAATAACGTCAATAGACATGGAAGCGTGACAATCATGGATGACAGTTCTCTCCTGCTGGCCTTCTCGCTCACCGTCCTTGCCGGCTTGGCCACAGGGGTGGGGTCGGCCATGGCCTTTTTCGCCAAACGGACCAATACGAGTTTTTTGGCCGTGGCCCTCGGCTTTTCGGCCGGAGTCATGCTCTATGTGTCCTTTGTGGAAATTTTCCAGAAGGCGCGGGATGCCCTGGCCACGCAGACGACAGCCGTCCTGGCGAACTGGTACACGGTTGGAGCGTTTTTCAGCGGCGTCCTTTTTATCGCACTCATCGACAAATTCGTACCAAGCTATGAGAACCCGCATGAAATGCACACCATCGAGGAGATGGGCATGGGACAGGCCGCCCTGCCCAAGGACGAAAAGCACGATTTCGCAAAGCTCAAACGAGCCGGGATCCTTGCTGCCGTGGCCATCGGGATTCACAACTTTCCTGAAGGATTGGCCACGTTTACCGCCGCCTTGAGCGATCCGGCCCTGGGCATAGCCATAGCGGTCGCCATCGCCGTGCACAACATTCCCGAAGGAATGGCCGTGTCCATACCCATCTACTACGCCACCGGGAGCCGGAAAAAGGCCTTCGTCTATTCGTTCCTCTCCGGCGTCTCCGAGCCCGTGGGCGCGTTGGTGGGGTACGTGGTGCTGAGGCCTTTTTTAACACCCACGGTGTTCGGCGTGCTTTTCGCCGCGGTCGCCGGGATCATGGTCTATATCTCGCTCGATCAGTTACTGCCATCGGCCGAGGAATACGGAGAGCACCATTTGTGCATATTGGGCGTGGTCTCGGGCATGGCGGTGATGGCCCTGTCGCTTCTTCTTTTTCTGTGAACGGATTTGCATTCAGCCATGCACTGTTTCCGGTCCACGGCACGAGGCCTTGCCCGCGGCGGAGGGGATAAAACGGCCCGGCAGGGTCGGCGTTCCCTGCCGGGCCTGGCCACAACCTTTTCCGAGGAGGAACCGTCATGGCGTATGCCCCTTGTGCCGCAATATGTCCTCCGGGACAAGGGGAGATGCCGGTATTTCACTTGAAAGGGGGGCAAGCGCGGGTCGTGTCCCGTAAAAGGACAGCGCTCTTGTTTCGAAGGAGGAAGCGGCGGGGAGTGCCTGCCCGAGGGTGCGCCAGAGACGGCGCCCATGCGTGGCACAGGCGGGCGGTCCACGGCGACTTCCCCGGGAAGACCCTGGCACATACTTTTTGGAGGAGCCGGTGAAAAAATACAGCGCGGACCTGCTCACGCGGACGGACAAGATGGCCGATGCCCGGGAGATGTGCCTGACCCGGCTGCGCACCCTGCCGCGCGACAAGCGCGAGGCCGCTGCCGACGCCATCCTGGCCCTGGCCGATCCCGAATGGTGGGAAAGACGGCACAGGGGCGGCGAGGTGTTTCTTTTGATCCTCGAACTGCGCCAGGATGCGGTCAAAAAAATTCTCAAGGATGCTGGCGGATAAAGGATGCGGCCTGTCCCTGGTCCGGATCGCCGCCCGGCCGTCGGCCCGAGGCCGGGGAGCCCGAGGCCGGGGAGCTGGGGTGGCGGGAGCCTGGGGGGGGGGGGGGGGGCCCCCCCGGGGCGGGGGGCAAGCCCCCTTGGGCCGGGGGGTTCCA
>Ga0228536_1000998_pt1 | contig 35404 bp, 32 predicted proteins | sample SJ1Smetagenome_FD_168611 | JGI IMG/M metagenome (GOLD analysis project Ga0228536, IMG submission 168611) | Enriched culture of PCE-dechlorinating microbial communities from Ithaca, New York, USA - SJ1.S | ecosystem: Engineered > Modeled > Simulated communities (microbial... > Unclassified...
ATGACCTGGAGCAGAAATTGCCGCTGGAGACTGTGGCGGCAGATAAAGGCTATGACGATGGCAATAACCATTTCTATCTACAGCATCGCGGGCTGCATTCAGCCATTCGATTGAAAGACAACCGCATTGAAAAGAAGGACGCCAACAAAGAGGTCTGGCTAGCCCTGCGTAAAACACCCCAGTATCAACGGGGGTTGAAAGAACGTTACAAAATCGAGCGCAAATTTGGCGAAGCCAAGCAAGGGCATGGGCTGGGACGTTGTCGCTATCTTGGCAAAGTGAAGTTCGCGGTGCAGGCCTTCTTCACCGCGATGGCGCTCAATTTGAAACGATTGGTCAAACTCCTGACGGGGGTCGGCTTCAAGGTGCAACCCGCTTCAGCCGCTTAACCCAGGGTGTATTGTCGATAGTGGTCAAAAGGCAGGTAAAAAACAACCAAAACAAGTGAATTATGAACAGCCCTGAGGCATGATTACCCCTGTTTTCGATGAAATTCCAGCTTATGAGCAGGCATTTTCACCTATTCTCCTCTTTTTTCAACACCCTCACTAGGTAACCAGGTGAGGTCAACTGGTTTTGTCAATTTTTGGGCAATCTATGCCGCCTGAGTTCAATAAAATAACCATCAGTTCTCCAAGGGTGACGGGCATCCTTTGGATACTGGCTCAAGATTTGAGGCGATATTGCTGGTTCGTAGCAGAATCACTAAAGAAACTACAAATCAACCCCAAAAGCAGCCCTCACCACCAAACCAACCCCAAAGGATAGCATTGCCACACCCATGCTGATCACGAACATCTCGAGGAAGCGCTTTTTGAAAGACAAGTCTTTTGCCACAGATATGTAAAAATTGAAGCCAAAGATGATCAAGACTGCGATGATCAAAGTCACACCAAGACTAATGTAGATACCCTTATCATGCTGTGGTATTAAGAGATAAGGCAGGATCAGCAAAATTACGGTAACTATGTAGGCAAGACCAGTATAAAGCGCTGATCGCACAGCCTTGGGATTGTTATCTGCCTGAGCCGAAAGATATTCGGAAGCCGCCATTGAAAAAGAAGCTGCAATCCCGGTTACCAAACCACTGATCACAACCAGTCTGCCAGTTTGCAGTGCAAGCGTTAACCCTGCCAGGGTACCAGTCAGTTCAACCAATGCATCGTTAAGACCCAATACGATGGAACCCATGTAAGACAGGAAGTCTTCCTGGATCATCCCGGCCAGTGAATCTTCGTGTTCTTCCTCATCTTTTCCGAGTTGAGCTGCTCCGGGCACCACCGAATCAAATTCCGCATATTCGGAAGCGCCTGCGGCTTCGTCTTTTTCGAGCAGTTTTATCGTGAAAGTTATTCCCAAAACGCGTGCCATCAAAACTGAAAAAAACACTTTAAATTGATTCGGCTTTACGTCTGTTTTACTGATCTTTTTCCAAAACTGATAATGGCGCATTTCAGTGGCTGACATTTCATGGAGGATCTTGGAATTGTGAGGATCTTTGATCAGACTTGCAATTTTGCCATAAATCACATAACCGGTTTTTTCATCTTTTTGAAATTTGATCACTCTCTTTAATTGCTCTTCGTTCACTGAAGCACTCCTTATGGATACTTATATTCAATCTCTGATAAATTTCGCCTATTTTCTTACCCTGGAAGCCAGTTATGGCTGATCTTTTGTAATTGTAGCATTCTTCTCGATCGCGCCTCATTTTTTGCGTTCAACTTGGCGAAGCCAAGCAAGGGCATGGGCTGGGATGTTGTCGCTATCCTGGCAAAGTGAAGTTTGCGGTGCAGGCCTTCTTCACTGCGATGGCGCTCAATTTGAAACGATTGGTCAAACTCCTGACGGGGGTCGGCTTCAAGGTGCAACCCGCTTCAGCCGCTTAACCCAGGGTGTATTGTCGATAGTGGTCAAAAGGCAGGTAAAAAGAACCAAAATAAGGTGAATTATGAACAGCCCTGAGGCATGATCGCCCCTGTTTTCGATGAAATCCCAGCTTATGAGCAGGCATTTTCACCTAATCTCCTCTTTTTTCAACCCTCATTAGTAAAGTAAGTGTGAGAGTCGGAAAACCCTGAATTCCTGAAGACTCCGCGCTTTTAATGACGCTTGCGAAAGTAATTATATTTATTAGTTTGACAAACCAGCGAGACAGCACACATCTGAGTTTCTCATTTTTCGATATTTTTTGAATATTCTCTCGTTGGGGAGCTGTTTTCAGGGCACTAAAATAAGAAGCTCCGAAGGCTTTCAGTTTAAATTGCTCCGTATCTCACTATGATGGGAAAGGTCATATGGAGACCTTCGGTCAATTCCCGTGCACGGTCGCCCTGGATTAAAAACCAGGGCAGGTGAAACCGGCACGATCAGGAACTGTCATTGCGAACGTCTGTTAATCTGTCATTGCGAACTTCTTTTGTGAAGCAATCTAAACTCTTGGAATGTAAAAAAAGCTGGAGGTAATAGGACTAATTCTCGTCCTCGCGAAGCGGAGGGGGTTAGGTGTTTGTGACCCTCTTACGCTGCTGATGTGCAAACTGTTTAGATTGCTTCGTGCCTCGCAATGACAGATGAAAAAGATCCATGTGAACCTCTCACGCTGCTGATGTGCAAACAGTTTAGATTGCTTCGTTCCTCGCAAAAGAGACTCAGAATGCCAATTACTACATTCGGTGGGTTGGCTATCGCGAGGCATAGGTTGGTATGGATTCCATGACGCCGACCCACCCTACGATCGCATTTTTCGATATTTTTTGAATATTCTCTCGTTGGGAAGCTGTTTTCAGGGCACTAAAATGAGAAACTCCGGTATTAGTTTGACAAACCAGCGAGACAGCACACATCAAGATTTTATATTACAATTTTGGTCATAAAGAACACTCCGGAGGAAATCTAATGAGCAATACAATCGATAATCTACAAACCGCCTTTGCCGGCGAGAGCCAAGCCTTTCAGAAGTACACAGCCTATGCCAAAAAGGCGGCCGCTGATGGTTTGCCCAATATCGCCAAACTCTTTGAAGCTACCGCGCAGGCCGAACTGACCCATGCCGCTGGTCACCTCAAAGCGCTCGACAAAATCCAGAGCACCCTGGATAACCTGCAGGATGCCATCGATGGCGAGACCTACGAATTCACCGAAATGTATCCTCCCATGCTGGAAGAAGCCACTACTGCAAACCACAGAGCCAGAGTAATGTTTGGTTATGCCGTGGCTGCAGAAGAAGTGCACGCCAATTTGTACGCGAAAGCACTGGAAGCCGTCCGCGAAGGGAAAGACCTGGAGGTTTCCGACTTCTATCTCTGCCCCACCTGCGGCTATATCGAGCTGGGCACACGCCCGGAACGCTGCCCGATCTGCAACCTGAAAGGTGAGAAGTTCTTGCACTACCAGGCATAAATCAGCCTGATATTTGCTACTTAAGCGCGCCTGCCGTCTTTGCGGTGGGCGCGCATGATGACGATCTTTGTGGGGTGATTGAATGGGGCAGGGTCAGCCGGGGCTTTTGCGGCGATAGTCTGCTCGTAGCCGGTGATATCCTGGGGGACTGAAATAATCTCTGAAATTTCCAGGTATCCATCAGCGGTTAATTTCCTGACGCTTTCCATCAATTCAGCCCCAGGCAGAAACAAGGCGTTGTTAATTGCCACCAGCCGGCCTTCGTGACCGACCAGTGGCCGCACTTTGTTGACCAAGCCGTGCCAGTTCTGCGGCAGATCCACCCTCCCGCGGCGTGTTTTCGAGAAAAGAGGCGCATCCAGGATGACGCAGTCAAACAACTGCGACTGGTTTTTGAAACCAGCAACCATGGGATAGAAATCCTGGTTGAGAGTCTTCATCTCCCCGCTGAAGTGGTTCAGAGCTTGCGAACGTTTCGCCACCGCGAGAAAATGGGGATTCAGATCTGTCTGAACGACTTCCCTCGCGCCGCCAGCCATAGCGGAGATGCCGAGTGCGCCAGTGTAGGCAAAGCAATTCAAAACGCGCGCGTCTGCCATCTGCTGGCTGAGCCACAGGCGCAGGTTGCGCGTGTCGGGATAGAAGCTGGAGTCCTGGTTGAGCCTGAGATCCAGCGCGTAATTCACACCATTTTCTTCGATCGAACTGGAAACTTGCTCGCCGTGAATTAACACGCCCTGGCGCAGTTTGACATCCTGAGCGTGGCGCTGTTTTAGCAGGACGCACTGCACCTCGGGCAATGCTTCGGTATAGAATTGGGCTATTGCCTGGTGCAATTCGTGCCGGGATGCCAAGTCCCGATCATGGTCCGAGATCACCAAAGTGTTGGCATAGAGGTCAACCGTCACTCTCGGTAAGCCTTCATAGAAGCCATTAAACAGTCGCAGGGCATTGGTGGTGCTGAGAGAAGCGTCTTGCAGCCTGAGACCCAGGCAGATCTCAAGTGTTCTCTGCAAATCGGCAGGGATATTCTTTGTGTCACTATCTAATAATTTGCTCATCGTTTACAATAACTTTCGAACTAATCTTATCATCAGAGAGAAACCATGATTATCGAAAAACTTGCCCAATTAAATCCCATCATTCAAGCTCTGCTGGGCACTGCCTTCACCTACGCCATGACTGCATTTGGCGCTGCGGGGGTCTTTATTAGCAAGGAGATCAACCGCAAGTGGTTGGATGCCATGCTTGGTTTTGCGGCGGGGGTCATGATTGCTGCAAGTTATTTTTCCCTGCTTGCTCCCGCCATCGATATGTCCGAAAGCATTGGTGTGCCAGCCTGGTTTCCTGCAGTAATGGGCTTTTTGGCTGGCGGTGCTTTTCTTTTCCTGGTGGACAAGCTCCTGCCTCACCTTCACCCTGGGGAAGATCAGCCGGAGGGCGTCAAGAGCTCATGGCAGCGGAGTGTTTTGCTGGTTGTGGCTATTACCCTTCACAACATCCCTGAAGGTCTGGCAGTGGGGGTGGCTTTTGGTGCCGCGGCAGCCGGTATTGATGGGGCAACGATTAACTCAGCGGTTGCATTGGCACTGGGTATTGGCATTCAAAACTTCCCAGAAGGCATGGCGGTCTCGATGCCATTGCGCAGTGAAAACGTCAGCCGCAAGAAGGCGTTCTTACTGGGGCAGTACTCTGGCATGGTGGAGCCGATCGCGGCGGTCATCGGAGCTTGGGCGGTTTTGTCCATTCGCGGGCTGTTGCCTTACGCATTGGCATTTGCCGCCGGCGCGATGATTTACGTGGTTGCTGAAGAACTGATCCCCGAAGCGAAGCACTCGGCAGGCGACCACTCGGACGTGCCAACCATTGCCGTCATGCTTGGGTTTGCTATCATGATGCTGCTGGATGTTGCTCTGGGTTAGAGCCCGGGTTTTTGCCAGACCTGGTATAGGCCTAAATTACCTTCCTTGCCGTCCGAAAAGTACTCATCCTGAAGGACCAGTCCCTGCGATTCCCCCAAAACGCGTAATTCTGAGGGAGAAAAGTGATGGACATAGCGCAGCTTTGCCGGCTTGCCAGGATCAGCCCGCCAATCCATCAATAAATCAGCTTCACTCAAAGATTCAATTTTGATTCCCATCGGACTCCACGGCACCAGGTGTTTTTCAAGACGGCTGTTTCCCAGCACCTGCCAGCAGGAGAGGAAAAAGTGACCCTTGGGGCTGAGTTTGCTGCTGATTGAGGAGAAAAGCTGCCGGTGCAAGTCAGCTCCAGGCAGGTGATGAAGGGTGGCGAAGGAGCAAATGGCATCTGCCTCGTCAACTGAATCCAACCAATCAAAATTTGCCAGTGAGACTTGCCTGAAGGAGTAACTGCCGCAGGCGGCATCCTGCGTGGCAGATGCTGCCTGCTCGAGGAAATAGGCGTTTTCATCGACACCATAAAAACTCCCGCAAAACCCTTCGCTTTTCAGCAGTTCTGCCAGGTTGCCATTGCCGCAGCCCAGATCCAGCACCACTTCAGCCTGCATAATCATTGGAAGCAAGCGCTGCACGCCGGGTTGGACACTGTGGCGTGTCGCAGCGAAAGACTGCGCGTAGGTGGCGTAGAAATCCTGGTTCAGACGCAGGAGCTTATCGATTAATTCGGGTTGCATGTGCTGATTTTATCAGGAAGTTAGGCACTCCGAATCGGGTGATTACAAAATGATACCCAAATCAGTTTCAGCAATTGAAATCTTCCACAGAGGAAAGGAAAAAATTGTAGACTTGCCATGAAACCAACACCAATACCATGGGGTAGAATTGAAATCCATGACCAACTTAACTGAACGTGAACGCTGGCAAAAAAAGCGCCAGTATTCTCCCCAGGAGCTCGAACTTGCTCTCAAAGTGCTTGAAGCAGTACGAGCAGGGGCAGAGGTGCGCCAGGCTTTGCGGGCAAATCCACTGCCCGAAGGCAGGGGCTTCCTTGCCAAGCATACTTTGGTGGCTGCATACCGGCGCATGGTGGAGGCGGGAGAGTGGGATGAGGATCCGGTTTTGCTGGCGAAAATTCGCATGAAACCCATCCGCACGCTCTCTGGCGTGACCACCATCACCGTTCTCACAAAGCCGCATCCATGCCCGGGGGAGTGTATCTTTTGCCCCAGTGAAGCTGGATTGCCGCAATCCTACCTTTCAGACGAGCCAGGCGCGCGCCGCGGCGTTGAAAACCACTTTGATCCCTACCTGCAGGTCAGCTCAAGACTGAAAGCGCTGCACGAGGTCGGTCATCCGACTGATAAGATCGAGCTGCTCATCCTGGGAGGGTCCTGGTCGGCATATCCTTCAGACTACCGTGAATGGTTTATTCGCCGTTGCTTTGAGGCGCTCAACGAGGAAAACCCCCTGGACGATCAGGGTTCTGTCTCCCTGGCTGGGGTGCAGGTACGCAACGTAAACGGTATCCACCGCAATGTTGGGCTGGTTGTTGAGACCCGACCTGACCTGATCACGCTCGAGGGTTTGCTGGAGTGCCGCCGGCAAGGTGTCACCAAAATCCAGATCGGTGTGCAGAGCATGGATGACAAGATCCTGCTGCTAAACCGGCGGGGTCATACCGCGGCAGAAACTGAAAACGCGGTTGCCCTGGTGCGTGCGGCAGGCTATAAGGTCTTGCTGCACTGGATGCCTAATTTGCTTGGCGCCACGCCCAAAAGCGATCGGGAAGACTTCAAACGACTGTGGCGGGAGGGAGGATTGCAGCCGGATGAGCTCAAGATTTATCCCTGCCAGCTGCTCGAATCTGCAGAACTCTACCGGTATTGGCAGGCGGGCGAATATCAGCCGTACTCAGAGGAGACCTTGATCTCGTTGATTGCTGATGTAAAGCTGGATGTGCCCCGCTTTTGCCGCATCAACCGCGTCATTCGGGACATCCCATCCCCCCTGGTTGTTGAAGGAAATCGAAACACCAGCTTGAGGCAGGATGTCGCGCTGCTATTGCAACAGCGCGGGAAGCAGTGCCAGTGCATCCGCTGCCGCGAGATCCGGTATAGCAAGGTCGATGCCGAGTCCCTGGTACTGACGGATCAGGTCTACCTGGCAGGTCAGGCAGAAGAACATTTTCTGTCTTTTAACACGCCGGATGACAAAATTGTGGGTTTTCTGCGGCTGTCTCTTCCCAAAGTTGAAACCAAACCTCCCATCCCTGACTTTCACAAGGCAGCCATCATCCGGGAGGTGCATGTGTATGGGCAATCGCTCGAGGTTGGCTCCGAACAGGCGGGTGCCGCCCAGCACATCGGTTTGGGCACACAACTGCTGCTTGAGGCTGAGCGGATTGCCCGAGAGCACAACTTTCAGGGTTTGGCAGTTATTTCCGCGGTTGGCACCCGGACTTACTACGCTGAAAGGGGTTTTGAGCTCGGAGAGCTTTATATGCGCAAATCCCTCGAATAAAAAACCGCTGGCGTCTACACACCAGCGGTTTTTGGTTAATCCAATCCTAACCCTTGCTGTGGGGGATGTACGGCAAGAGTTTGGCTGCAAAGTTGGCAGCATTCACTGACTGCAGCCAGACTTTTCCGGGACCCTGAACGGAACTGAGGAATAGACCCTCACCACCAAAGAGAACATTGGTAAATCCTTTGACAGTTTCGACGTCATAGAAAACCCGGGATTCAAACAGGGCAATATTGCCGGTGTCGACCTTGAGGCGTTCACCAGGAGCGAGATCTTTCTCAACAACGGTTCCATCGAGCTCGAGGAAGACGATTCCCCGCCCGCTTAGACGTTGCATAACAAAGCCCTCACCCCCAAAAATGCCAGCTTTGAGCTTGGTAACGTAAGTAGAGAGTTCAATGCCCGGGGTCGCGCATAGAAAGGCGGATTTTTGGGCAATGTATTCCATGCTGCCGTCCAACTCCAGCGCAATGATGGCTCCGGGGAATGAGGAGGCGAGGGTCATCTCTGCGCCACCGGCGACAGCGGTGTAAGTAGCCATGAAAAGTGATTCGCCGGACAGCATACGTCCGAGACCTTTCATCAGACCACCACGTACGTTGGTTTCCATCCTGAAATTATCGGTCATCCAGGTCATGCCACCTGACTGAGTGTAGATGGCTTCGTTGGCTTCGAACTGCAAGCTGACTGCGGGTAATTTGTCACCAAAAATCTTGTATTTCATAATAGTCCTTTCACTATTACAGGAATTGTAATAATTCTGCAAAAATTAGAAAATAATGAGCGTGTAAGATGTAAAAGCTCTAAAACATAATTACGATTCAGCTAATTGTCGCTGGCAGGTGCGTCCGCAGTTGGCAGCGGATTGGTGTCTTCTTCCTTAACCGGGTGAGGGATGGGGGGAAGGGCATAACGCTGTTCGATGCGGGTCAGCATGTCCACCCGGCGTGTGTGGCGCCCACCCTCAAAGGATGCATTTAACCAGCCTTCGGTGATCAGGGTTGCCAGACCACTTGCCACCACTCTTCCTCCCATGCAGAGCACATTGCTGTTGTTGTGCCGCCTTGAGAGAATAGCAGAATAAGGTTCACTGCAAGCTGCAGCCCGAATATTGGGGATCTTATTGGCGGCGATCGACATACCAATCCCAGTGCCGCAGATCAGGATGCCGCGGTCAAACTCAGAGGAAAGGATTGCTTTGCAGACAATCTCAGCAATGCGGGGATAGTCGCAACTTTCCAGTGTGTGGGTGCCAAAATCTTCATAAGGGATCATGCGGCTATCAAGATAAACCTTGATGGCTTCTTTTAGCGCCAAACCTGCATGATCAGAACCGATTGCGATTTTCATAGTTACCTCACTTGGATGAATTGCTATCATTATACCGAACTCCAGATGTTTTCTTTGCAGAGACGTGAGTTTGCACAGCTTTTCAATTGTAGATTGTCCAACTTGACAGCGCAGCTGTTTTCTGTTCAAATTAAACCGACCGGTCGGTATATTTTTTTCTAAAAGGAGCCTAATGCAAAGCAAGCTTTCATCCCGCGACAAACTCCTGGATTCTGCAGCAAAACTTTTCCTCGAAAAGGGCTATGACGCAATATCCGTAAACGATATCTGCAAGCATGCAGGAGTGAGCAAGGGATCTTTTTACCACTACTTTGAAACCAAGCAGGTGCTCTTTATGACTCTGATGGAAAACTGGTCCAACACGGTAATGCAATCCATCCTGAGTCAACCCCTTTCCGCGAATAGCGACCTCAAGGAAGTGTTGGTTGAGATGCCGTATCACTTCGACACTGTTTTTTCAGCCGTCCCAAAGGGTTTTCCGATATTGGTTGATTTCTGGCGGCAGGCGATGGGTGACCCGGAGATTTGGAAGCTTGCAGTCGAGCCCTACCGATACTTTACAGGTTTCTTTATGAGAATCATCGAGACTGGTCAGCTAAACGGTTCAATTCGCAAGGATGTCGGCAGTGAAGTCCTGGCGCGATTGCTTGTTGCGGTTGCCATGGGGTATCTGCTCGAGTCGGCTTACGATCAGGCCAAAGCCGACTGGTCTGCTATCACTTCAGAAGGACTAAAACTGCTTCTTGAAGGCATTGGAGGGTCAAAATGATTTTGGTTACTGGTGGGGCAGGGCATCTTGGGAACGTTTTAGTTCGTGCCCTGCTCGAAAAAGGCGAAAAAGTACGCGTGCTTGTGCTGCCTGGTGAGGATGTTTCTTCACTGGAAGGTCTTGATTTTGAAACGGTGGAGGGAAATATTCTTGATCCCGTGCAACTGCGCAAGGCGGTGGAGGGGGTGGACCTTGTCTATCACATGGCAGCTCTCGTGGCGATTACATCCGACAAATATGAACTGATGTACAAGGTCAACGTGGAAGGGACGCGCAATGTGATCGAAGCCTGCCGCGAAATGGGTGTTCGCCGCCTGGTATATACCAGCTCCATCCATGCTCTGGGTCGCGCGGAAGGCGTCACAACGATGGACGAGACAATTGCGTTTGACCAGGTCAACCCCTCGGGTGCCTACGACCGGACCAAAGCAATTGCTTCTGCGCTTGTGCAGGAAGCCGCAAAAAGTGGCTTGGACGCTGTTATCGTTTTACCGACAGGGGTGATTGGTCCCAGTGATTTTCGCCGCTCCGAGATGGGTGAGATGCTGCTGGCGTGGATGCAGAAGAAACCTTCAATTTCGACGGACGGTGCTTATGATTTTGTGGATGTGCGGGACGTGGCAGAAGGTCATATCCTGGCCGCTTCGTTAGGTCGAAGTGGGGAAGCCTACCTGCTTTCGGGCAGCCAGGTGACGGTCAGCGAGTACCGTCAAATGGTCCAGGAGGCGGCTGGCATCCGCTCTCATGAAATTAGACTGCCGGGATGGTTTGTGAAGCGTATTGCTCCACTGGCTGAGTTCTATTACAAGATTTCCCGCACGCGTCCCCGAATCACAAAATATGCTATTGAGACGCTTCAAAGCAATTCGCGCGTCACATGTATTAAGGCAGAGACAGAATTGGGCTACCGCCGCCGCCCGCTTCGTGAGACGGTAGCTGATACGGTTCAATGGTGGCGTGAGAATCGCAAGCGCATCAAGCCTTCTCTGCGCAAAAGTTCGCTCTGATCTTTTTACAGCAAGGTTTCAGGCTTTATAGGCAATGAGCACCAGGTCACCGCTGGAGTCAGCCGCGTATGGCTCGGCTGCAAGGTTGCCGTAGAGTCTGATATCCTGAAATCCAAGCGCACCAAGTTCTGCTTTCAGATTCTCCGAATAGATTGGCAGGAGGTGGGTAGAGGTGAGTTGGGTTTGCCAGGCTGTGTTTTCTTTCCGATGAAGAGAGAGGATGTTGAACTGGATCCGCCCGTCGGTTTCAAAATCGTAAAATCGCAGGAAAAGCCACTCTGTTGCACCGTCCTTGACGGATTGTGGTTCCATCCAGCGCTTTTTTTCTCCCATTACCAGGTCAAAATTGCGCATTTGCAGCACAAGCATGCCGCCGGGTTGAAGGAGCTGATTGAAGTCCCGCAGAGCCTTTTGCAGGTCCTCGTTGGAGTCAACGTGGGGTAAGGAATTACCCAGGCATAAAACCGCGTCGAACTGACCAGGCTGCCCAAAACTGGCGCTGATATTCCCGAATCCTGCCGTTTGGAAGGTCACTTTTTCGCCTGCTGCTTTGGCGTTCGCATCCGCCAGGCTGACCATTTCCGGAAAAAGATCTGAACCGGAGACTTGAAACCCAAGATTTGCCAGGGCAATCGCGTGATGTCCGGTGCCGCAAGCGGTGTCCATCACCCGAATTTGTGAGGGATCTTCGCCGAGTGTACGCAATTGCTGCTCCAAAAAGGGGAGTTCGTAAGCAAGGCGGTTTTCCCAATTGACGAAATAGTCATATATCGAAGCGAGTTTGTCGTACATACTAATTTCCTTTCAGGGGTTGGCAGTGCGGGCAAAAATGGGTTCCTCTTTGCCCAACAATGGTCTTGTTGACCGGCTGACCGCAGCGAGGGCAAGGGTTTCCGGTCTGTTGATAGACCTGAAAATGGTTCTGAAAATCACCACCGCGGTAGACCCAGTCGATACTGGCACCGTTGGCTTCAATTCCGCGCGCGAGGGTAAATCTGATAGCTTCCAAGAGCGTGGTGGAAGTTTTTTGGTCGAGCGTTTCACTGGACTGAATAGGGTGGATACCGGCTCTGAAAAGCGCTTCATCGGCGTAGATATTTCCCATTCCAGCCAAAAAGTGTTGATCGAGCAAGAGGGGCTTGATTGCCCGCTTCCTCTCGTGAAGCATTTCATAGAACCTCTCCGGGGTCAGTGCCGGATCGTCCGGTTCCGGACCCAAAGCGGCAAACAGACTATTCGTATCATTCACAAGCCAAACCCTGCCGAATTTGCGAGTGTCATTAAACCCAAGACGCCAACCAGATTGGAAATCCAGCACCATTCGGTCGTGTTTTGCGGGAGGGAATTCGCACGGTTCCACCCTGAGGTCGCCGCTCATGCGCAGGTGGAATACCAATATTGATTCGGAGAGGGTCAAGGTCAGAAATTTGGCTCTTCGTCCAATTTCAACCACTTTTTGTCCGGGCAGAAGTCCCTGGAAGGTATCCGCATCCGGTTCCGCTAGTGTACGGGACCAAAGAAGACGGACATTTTGGATGGTTTGTCCAATCAAAGAAGGGGCACTATCGGTACCCCTTCTCAAGTTTCTGGCGATGGTTTCGACTTCCGGAAGTTCAGGCACTTCGCTTACTCATTAAACATAGCCCCAACGCTCGTGCCTTCATTCGCCCGTTTGATGACCTCTGCCAATAAGGGACCAATGCTGAGAATGGTTAATCGGCCGCCAAAAAGCGCCTGCTGCTCTGGGGACATGGGGATTGTATTGGTGGTGATAAACTGTTTCACCGGCAGGGCAGCCAGTCGTTCCGTTGCGTTTGCTGAGAGAACAGGATGGATAAACACTACGTAAACATCCCTGGCGCCGTTCAGTTTTGCCACCTGCACCGCCTCCACGATTGAGCCGCCAGTGTCGATTTCATCATCAATCAGCAAAACATCCCGTCCATGCACGTCTCCGATCAGGTTCAAAGCCTGGGCATGATCCTTGTTGTCAATCCGGCGTTTTTCAATAAATGCCAGCGGGATATTGAGGGCCTGCGCATAGCGTCTGCCTTGCTTGGCAAAGCCTAAGTCGGCTGTCAGCAAAACGGGATTTGTGAGGTTTGGAACTTTGCCCAACAAATAAGGTTTCAGGATGTGGTAAGCAGAAAGGACATCCCCAGGGATGTCAAAGAAGCCTTGAATTTGCCCGGCGTGAAGGTCCATGGTGATATAGCGATCCGCACCAGCGGTTTCCATCATCTGTGCCACCAGTTTGGCGGTAATTGGAACACGAGGTTGGTCTTTACGATCTGAACGCCCATAGCACATGTATGGGAATACCAAGGTGATGCGTCCGGCTGAGTCCAGTTTGAGGGTTTGCGCCATGATCAGTAATTCCATCAGGTTGCGGTGAACCGGCATGGAGGTCGTTTGGATAATATAGCAGTCCTGCCCACGAACTGAGGCGTGCAGTTTGACAAAAAGGTTCTCGTTGGTGAATTCAATCACATCACGTCCGCAAAGCTGCAGCCCGAGGTTGTCAGCAACCTCCTGAGCCAGATCAAGCGACGCTGTTCCAGCAAAAAGGCGGATATTACCATAGAGCAAACTGTGCAGGGTCTTACCAGGGGTCATCTGTTTTACGTTCCTTTCAGTTTTTGATCCAATCCGATTTTAATATGCTCATTATGTGAACATCAATGTAGCGTCCATGCTTATACTCAGCCTGGCGGAGAGTACCTTCATACACAAACCCGGCTTTCTCGTAAGCCTTTCTGGCTCTCGGGTTAGTGTCGAAAACCCTCAGCCAGATGCGGTTCAGGTTGAGCTCTTCGAAACCATAACGGCACATCGTGCGCATTGCCTCAGTGCCGTGGCCTTTGTTCCAATAATCCTTCTCACCGATCATGATACCAATTTCGACGGAACGCGCTTTTTGATCGATGGGGAAGAAAGATGTGTTCCCGATCACCACCCACTCGTCATCGCTGCCCTCAGGGTGTATTTCAATCACCAACGCATGCTCATCGATTGGGCGTGCTTTCATAGCGTCGAACCAGCCTTCTTCTTCGATTGTTCCCATGGGGGCGTAGACTTCGAGGCTCTCGACGACTTCCGGATCGTTAATCCAGCGCAGGAATTTTGGAATATCCGTTCGTTCGGCAGAGCGAAGGCGGAGGTTGTGGCCGTAAAGGAAAGGCATAAGTACTCCTAAGGCTCCAGTCGGTTTGGTCCTCTGAAGAGGTAGACCGCATCCCGGATCGAGGGAAGGTTGAGCATGACCATCAAAAGACGGCTCAGCCCCAGCCCCAGACCGCCGTGCGGCGGGCAGCCATAGCGGAAGAAGTTGAGATAGTTCTGGATGGGTTCAAGGGTCAGACCTTTATCGAGGGCTTGTTTTGCCAGTTTTTCGTAGCGGTGTTCACGCTGAGCACCGGTGGTGATCTCCAACCCGCGTCCGAGCAGGTCAAAGCTCTTGGTGAGGGTGGGGTTGTCTTCGTGAAGCATGTGATAGAAAGGCCGCACCGTGAAAGGCCAGTCTTTGATGAAGACAAAATCATGACCGAAGGTTTGCTTGATGTATTCGCCGAGCGCGCGCTCCGCACCGGGGTCAAGATCACCTTTGCGCTCTGGAGGCAACTTGTAATCCATACTTTTGAGGATCTGATAGGCTTCTGCCATCGTCAGGCGAGGGAAAGGCACTGTGGGCACTTCAAAATCGACCTCGAAATACTCTTTGATGGCATCATGGAATTTCGCATCGATAGCCTGGTAAACATACGCCAGCCACTTTTCTGTAAATGCCATTACGTCTTCGTGGCTCTCAATCCAGGAGATCTCAAAATCCACACCGGTAAACTCCGTCATGTGGCGCGAGGTAAAAGAGGGGTCAGCCCGGAAGACTGGTCCGATCTCGAAAATGCGTTCAAAACCAGCCGCCTGCGCCATCTGCTTGTAGAACTGGGGGGACTGCGCCAGGTAGGCCGTGCGGTCAAAGTAATCCACTTTGAAGAGTTCCGCGCCGCTCTCGCTGGGAGTTCCCATGATCTTGGGGGAATGAATTTCGATAAAACCGTTTTCAATCCAATATTCGCGCATGGCTTGTTCGGCACAGGTCTGGATTTCAAAAATCAGGCGATTACGTTCGCGCCGCAGATCCAGGTACCGCCAATCCATGCGGTAGTCCTGGTCTGGAAGGGTATCAGAAAAGGGTTCAAATGGAAGAGGAAGCTCAGCATTGTTTTCTACGGTTAGCGATTCGAGCTGTACCTCAATGCCGCCGAGCTTGACAACCTCATTTTCGACCACTGTGCCAGTAATCGTTAACGCGGATTCTGTTCCCAACGTTGAAATGGCTTCAGCCAGTTCAGGATTGCCTTTTTTCCAGTGAGCTATCTGCACCAGCCCGGTTTTGTCGCGCAGGATCAGAAACTGCATGCTTTTCTGATCGCGCAGGGTTTGCAGCCAGCCCTTGAGGGTGACCTGCTGACCGATTTTTGTCTTCAGGTCGTTAATGTAAGTTCGTTTCATATGGTCTTACTCCGATGATTCCAAAGAGTTATTTCGATTATACGTCAATAATACACGAACTGCTTCGTTCGGGGAAATGGTGCGGTTTTGGGCTTGTTCGATAAGTGAATCGATCATCTCGCCAGGTGCCTTCTGGTTAAAATCGCTGAGCAAGCCGGCAATTAGCTGGCGGCGAATATTCGCCTGAATGGCTGCCTTGTCCTTTGCGTGCCACTGACCACTCTCGCGCAAGTAAGCTGCATGGGTGAGGACGGCGTCGGTCAGCTCCTCAATGCCCTGGTACTGACATGCAATGGTTTTGAGAATAGGAGGAATCCAACCTGCGGGTGCGGGTTCGTCCACAGTATTCTCGGAAAAATCTTGCAGGTGGTGCTTTCCGTTGTTGATACTCCTGGCATAGCCCATTTCAATCATATTTCTGAGATGCGTCACGCTTTGGTCCACCCCGGGGCGGTCAGCTTTATTGACCACCAGGACGTCCGCAATCTCTAAAATTCCGGCTTTGATGGATTGAATGTCATCCCCAGTACCAGGGGTATCGACTACGATGGTCGTGTGCGCCAGGTTGACCACATCCACTTCAGATTGACCCGCGCCTACCGTTTCTATCAGGACGAAATCGTATCCAGCGGCATCAAAAACCTGGCTCAAGGCTTCTGTTTGCTCTGCCAATCCTCCCAATGCCCCCCGCGAAGCCATGGAACGAATGAAAATTTGCTTGTCAACTTCCAGGTCGAGCATGCGCACGCGATCACCAAGGACCGCGCCGCCGGTGAAGGGGCTGGAAGGGTCCACAGCGATAATCGCAACCTTCTTGCTGGGTTCACGCCTACGCAACTCTCGTGCAAGGGCATTCACGAGCGTGCTTTTGCCTGAACCAGGCGGACCCGTGATACCGATTTTGTGCGCATTGCCGGTCTCCAGAAAGAGTTCCTCAAGCGCAGCCTTGCCAGCTTCCGTTCCATTTTCAACCTGGCTCAAAATGCGAGAAAGGGCAAGCCTGTTGCCCTTTCTTAGTGCGTCGAGTAAAGCCGAACTCATGCCTACGCTTTCGATTTTACAGCTTCACGGATATCTTTGCAGACTTCGCGTGTGTCTGTGCCTGGTCCATAGATCTTGTAGACCCCTTGGTCCAGCAGGGTTTTGATATCATCCTCAGGAATGATGCCGCCCAGAAAAAGTACCACATCTGTCTGTCCGTTTGCTCTGAGGTCGGCGATAACCTGGGGCACCAGCGCGTTGTGCGCGCCTGAAAGAATAGAAAGCCCAACAACGTCCACATCCTCCTGCAAGGCAGCTTCGGCGATCATTTCGGGGGTCTGGCGCAAGCCGGTGTAGATAACTTCCATGCCGTCATCCCGTAATGCGCGCGCTACTACTTTGGCGCCCCGGTCGTGACCATCCAACCCGGGTTTGGCAATCAAAACGCGAATCTTTTTCTCGGTCATTGACTCTCCTTTTCGTTGTCGCTTAGATTATAACGCCTTCCGCGACCTTTTGGCAGTTTTTATCGTTCTGCCGCGCTTTGATACTTGCTGATTCCCTTGATCTGCAAGATTTCGCCGTAATACAAACGGTGATAATCTCCCCCGTCATACTGATCATGGATGAAGGGCGCGAGGAAATGATCCGGTTTGTAATCTGAAAAGTAGATTTTTTTGCATTCCACGCTCAACTCCGCCTCGGCGAAAGTCGGCGAACTGACCAAATCAGCTGCAACTGCGCTCAACTGTGTTTTGGACAGCTTATCCTCATCTCTGCCGGAGTGTCTGCCAAGGTAAACGATGTCTCGTTTAAATGTTTTTGGGAAAGCAGTCAGGGTGAAGTTGTCATAGCGTTCCATGAACTCGTAGGTGAATCGGCTTGGTCGCACTACAACCAATGCCGCGGGAACACTCCACATCGTGCCAAACAAGCCCCAGCCGATGGTCATGCAGTTGAAATCTCCTTTGGCAAAGTCACCGCAGGCGAGCAGCACCATCTGGCGGTCAAAAAGGTAGTGAGGTGAAACTGAAAATTCGAAAGGGTCGATTACATGTAGATCCATTAATTCCTCCGAAAGTGTTTATGCCCTATTGTAACAAATCGTATGGGCTGCCTGTTGTATAATTGCGAGCAGGTTTCCTATGTCTAAGTTAAGCAAGCATCGTCTGAACCTGATCATCCGTTGGGGGGGCACACTCCTATCCATCGGAATCATGATCTATCTCCTCAGCCGGATTGGTTGGGGGGAAGCCTGGCAGACCATTCGCCAACTGACTGCCTGGCGTATTTTGCTGGTTTTGGTGCTGGTATTCATTTCGCGCCTGGCGACTTTTGGCCGGTGGTACACCCTGCTAAAAGATCAAACCCCCACACTCAGTATCGTGGACACACTCAAGCTCACCTTTGCGGGTCTTTTTGCCTCGAATGTTCTGCCGACCACGATCGGGGGTGACGTTCTGCGCCTGGCTGGGGCTGTCCGGCTTGGCCTGAGCGCCAGCCTGGCTGCGGCTTCGCTGGTGGTGGACCGCCTGGTCGGGATGACGGGCATGGCGCTAATGCTGCCTTTTTCTCTGCCTGGGCTGAGCGCTTATCTGCAATCACGCGACTCATCTGTCCCGGTGGGAAGTATGGCGCTGCCGTTCATCAGCCGCCTCAATCAGGGATTTCGAAAGGTGCTGCAAAACCTGCGCTTCTGGTCAAAACACCCTCTTATCCTGATCAAGGCACTCGGATTCACGCTGATCCATCAGGCTGCCATTTACCTGATCATTCGCGTCCTGATCGAGGGCATGGGGGAGACGCTCAGTTTCTGGCAGATCGCCGGCATTTGGAGCCTGACCTACTTCATCAGCCTTTTGCCCATCTCTATCAACGGATTGGGTTTGCAGGAAATCACCATCACCAACCTCTACACCCTGCTTGGCGGGCTTTCCCCTGCCACGAGCATCGCGCTGGCACTGATCCTGCGCCTGATCTGGCTGTTTGGCAGCCTGCCGGGAGCCTTTTATATTGGTGAAGTGCTGGCCGGCAAATCTCCAGCCGAGGTGGAAGAGTCACTCCCGGAGGAAACGTTATGAGCCAAGACGAGACCCAAAAATTTCTGCGCCACTGGTTATTACTGCTGGGCGCCGCTTGCGTTTGGTTTTTGTGGGAGAGCCGCTATGTGCGCAATATCTGGTTCGTGGCGATGGCTGGCCTGGCGCTGGTTTGTGCCATTTTGTTTTTCCTGACCTGGAAGCTCAAAAAGAATTTTGTCGAAAAGATTCCATCTCCAAAGAATAGGGTGGGAAGCTGGACTGCTTTTGCGGTGGTTTCACTTTTGTTGACGGTGCTCTTCTTCAATCTCCGGTTTCACATTTTCAGCTACGGCAGCGGCAGGTTTGCCTTCGCGATCGGAGTTTCGGGCATTTTTGCGCTGATCCTCTCTACTAATCAATCCTCCCCGTATATTGCCTTCGCCAAATGTCTGCTGGTTTTCGGAGTGCTGCACCGTGTGGCAGCCTTTGTGCCGGAGATTCAAAGTGGACCATTCTCGCTGGGTTGGTCCGAAGGCAGCCGTTTTTACAACGCCTCGCTCTTTGCATCTGAAGGCATTTACGGTTCCAGGCTGCCTCTGCCCGTGCTGCATCCCAGCCGCTACCTGATGCAGGCGCTGCCATTTTTTGTTGGCATTCGCTCCATACTCTTCCACCGCATCTGGCAAGTGGCACTTTGGCTGGGAATGACGCTTTGGGGCAGTTGGCTGATGGCAAAACGCTTCAACGCCTCCGCAAAGGTTTCGCTTCCATGGCTGACCGCTTTGCTGTTCCTTTTCTTTTTCCAGGGCGCGGTCTATTACCACCTGATGGTCTGCGTCGTGCTGGTTTTGCTGGGATACAAAAAAGATAAACCCTTGCGAACGCTGTTCTTCGTGCTGCTTGCCTCTGCCTGGGCGGGCATCAGCCGGGTCAACTGGATGCCAGTGCCTGGCTTGATGGCAGTCGCGCTCTACCTGCTTGAGACACCTTTCAACGGCAAAAAATGGCTCAAATACTTGATCTGGCCTTTCGTTTGGGTAATTGCTGGTTTTGTGGTCGCTTACCTCACCAAACAGGGCTATATCGCCATTTCCGGTGAGGACCCGGCTCTGTTCGATTCCGCCTTTTCTTCCGCGCTGCTCTGGAGACGCTTGTGGCCTAACGCCACTTTCTTCCTGGGCATCGTGCCGGCGATCCTGCTGGTGATGCTGCCGGGGGCGGCATTGTTCTGGCTAAGGTTCCGCCAAAAAAGCCTGCTCTCCATGCACTGGCTGCAGTGGCTGGGATTGGCTGGGATCCTGGGGGTCTTTTTTGCGGGTGGATTGGTGGTCAGTGTAAAAATTGGGGGCGGGGGCGACCTTCATAACCTGGATGGATTCCTGGTCTTTTGGGTTCTAATTGTGGGCAGCATTCTGGCGATGAGCCCGCGTTTGCCCAAAGCAGAGGGGAGAGACACGGAAAATCAATCCTGGCGATTTTGGCTGGCGATGGCGGTAATTGTTCCGGCATTCTTCGCCTTTATGCGCTCCGGATCCTGGTCCTTCAGCGCAGCTCAATCGCAGGGGACGGAACTGAGTGATTTGAAACGCGCTGTTGCGGTGCTCGAAGAAAATGGCGGCGATGTGCTCTTCATCTCGGAGCGCCAGTTGCTCACTTTTGGTGAGCTTGAGCTACAGGTTGTGCCTGATTACGAAAAAGTTTTCCTGATGGAAATGGCGATGGGCAACAACATCGAATATCTGAGCCGCTTCCGACAACAGTTGGAGGATCATACTTTTACTGCAATCATCAGTGATCCGCTTTCAACCAACATCCAGGGCAGTAATCGCGGCTTTGCGGATGAAAACAATGCCTGGGTGGAGCAGGTGGTGCTGCCAATGTTAGCGGAGTACGAAGGGGTGCTTTCCTGGCGCAACGGCGAAATCAACCTGCTTGTACCCCAGGGTGAAACTGAATTAATTCAGCAATTGCTGGAATCCCAGTTGCCGGCCAATTAAATATTCTTCTCGGAATCAACGACCTCGCGGATGGCGTAGGTCTTTTTGTCCTGCGATTCGTAATATGTGCGCATGACCAGCTCGGCGATCAGCCCCAACAGGACTGCCAGGAAACCCAGGATGAACATCATGACGCTGATCTGGAACCAGGGCGAACCCAAAACCGCCACATCGGCAACAATCCGCCGGATCGCGAGCCAAAGGAAGAGCGCGAAGCTGATAACCATCAGTCCCAAACCAACTCCTCCAAAGAGGTAGATCGGCTTTTGCGAGAATTTCGTCAGGAATTGCACGGTGAAAAGGTCCAGGATGACCTTGATGGTACGTTCCAGCCCATAATTTGCTTTGCCGTGCTTGCGCGGGTGATGGTGCACTACTACTTCGCTGATCTTTCCACCGGCTTCCTTGGCATAGACCGGGATAAAGCGGTGCATTTCGCCATAGAGGTTGATGGACTGCAGAATCTCGCGCCGGTATGCCTTGAGCGTGCAGCCATAGTCGTGCAAATGCACGCCAGTGCTGGAGGAGATCAGCCTGTTTGCCATATGAGAGGGAAGGTTGCGCGTCAACTGGTTGTCCTGGCGGTTTTTGCGCCAGCCGCTGACCACGTCGAAGCCCTTGTCCAGTTCTTCCAGCAGCAAAGGAATGTCTGCAGGGTCATTTTGCAGGTCGGCATCCATAAGGATCACTATATCGCCGTCTGACTGGTTGATGCCGGCGCTGATGGCAGCGGTTTGCCCGTAGTTTCGGCGGAATACCACCATCCTCACCCGCTCGGGTGCTTGTTCGTGCAGTTGGCGGATGACTTCAACGCTGGCGTCGCGGCTGCCGTCATCCACAAAGGTCACATCCCAGTCTATCTCCAGCGGCTGCATGGCTGCCACGATCTGTTCAAACAGTTCAGGCAGGTTTTTTTCTTCATTGTAGACCGGCACGACAATCGAGAGTTTCATATTTGCTCCAAACGCATTTATCACTTGCCTGATTATAACGCCTGGCAGAGCCTGCGCAATAAAGTCGGGTATAATTTTTGCGATGAATACCAAGAATGACGAAAGTGTGCTGGCTGCGCAAAAGCGCCCGGAAGATCCGGTGGATTTGGCTTTGCGCCCCTCAGCCCTGGATGAACTGATCGGGCAGGACCTGGTCAAGGAAAACCTGCGCATTCAGATCCAGGCAGCCAAGCAGCGCGAAGAAGCGCTTGAACATGTTCTGTTTCACGGACCTCCCGGGCTTGGCAAGACCACCCTGGCGCACATCCTCGCGACTGAAATGGGGGTGAACATCAAAGTCACCTCTGGTCCTGCCATTGAAAGGGCAGGGGATTTGGCAGCTATTCTGACCAATTTGCGCGGTGGGGATATCTTGTTCATTGACGAAGTCCACCGTTTGGGGCGGATGGTGGAGGAGATCCTTTACCCTGCCATGGAAGACTATGCCCTGGATATCATCATCGGCAAAGGACCCGCCGCTCGATCGGTGCGCTTGAAACTGCCGCGCTTCACCGTGGTCGGCGCGACCACCCGCCTGGCTCTGCTCAGCGCGCCTCTCAGAGCGCGTTTCGGGGCAGTCTATCGCTTGGATTACTATGACTCTAAAGCGCTTTCTGACATTATTCGGCGGGGAGCCCGCTTGCTGAACGTGCCCTGCGAAGAGGACGGCATCCTCGAAATTGCACGCCGGGCACGTGGCACACCCCGCATTGCCCTGCGTATGCTGCGCCGGGTGCGCGACTATGCCGAGGTCAAAGCTGGCGGTCATATCACTGCCCAGGTTGCAGAAGCCGGCTTGAGCATGATGAACATCGACGGAATCGGCCTGGATGAAATGGACCGACGCATTCTTTTGACCATTATCGAGAAATACAACGGCGGACCGGTTGGTCTCAACACGATTTCCGCTTCTGTCAGCGAGGAATCCGACACCATCATGGATGTGGTTGAACCCTATTTGCTGCAGCTCGGCTTCATCGATCGCACCGCCCAGGGGCGTGTGGCGACCAAGGCTGCTTATGAGCACCTGGGGATCACCTACGTGCCATCCACTGCACAGCCTGACCTTTTTAATGGTGCAGCCTGACCCTTTTGCATGAAAACTGAAGACTTTTTTTACGATCTGCCTGCAGAATTTATCGCCCAGACCCCGGCTGAGCCGCGGGATCACTCGCGTCTGATGGTGCTTGAGCGCGAAACCGGACGCATCAGCCATCACCGGTTTTTTGAGATTGGTCAGTTTTTACGCCCGAATGACTTGCTGGTGGTAAACGAGACACGCGTTTTTCCCGCAAGGTTTTTTGGCTCCAAGCTGCCCGGGGGCGGTAGGGTTGAGCTCCTGTTGCTCAAGAAGCTCGATGATTTCCGCTGGGAGTGCCTGGTGGGGGGCAGCGGCATGAAACCCGGAAGGCAGATCCAGGTGATGGAGGGTCCACTGGCTGAGGTGATTGAAGATCTGGGGGAATCACGCCGCTTGATTCGCTTCGTGGAGCCAATTGAAGGCGCTTTTGACCGTGCGGGGCACGTGCCCCTGCCGCCATATATCCATGCCTATAAGGGTGACCCAGAGCGCTACCAGACGGTGTTCAACAAGACCCTTGGGTCGGCGGCAGCTCCAACTGCCGGGCTGCACTTCACGCCTGCCTTGCTCGAAAAACTACAGCTGCAGGGTGTGGGACTGGCGAAGATTGATCTGCACGTCGGATTGGACACCTTCGCTCCAGTCACCGAGGAAGACCCGGAAACGCATCATATCCACAAGGAATGGTGCGCGATCAGCGCGGAAACCGCCCAAATGATCAACCAGACGAAGCAAAACGGGGGCAGGGTGGTCGCGGTTGGCACGACCACGGTGCGCACGCTTGAAAGTGCGGCTGCGCGTAGTCAAAACGAATCGCTGCAGGCATGGCAGGGAGATACCAGCCTTTTCATCCTGCCGGGTTATCGGTTTCGGGTGGTGAATGCCATGATCACGAATTTCCACCTGCCAAAATCCACGCTGCTGATGCTGGTTAGTGCTTTTACAGACAGGCAAACCATGCTCAATGCTTATGAAGTCGCGAAGGAGAAAGGTTACCACTTCTTTTCCTTCGGCGACGCGATGCTGCTGCTGTGATAAGGGACTTTTACTTGATTCTTATATCTATCCGCTAAACTTAGAGTTTGGAACATTAATTGCAACGTGTTTTCTGTTGCAAAGTAAACAAAAAACGAGGAAAAGCATACCATGATGCGATTTGATAAGTTTTCTGAGAGGGCTCAGGATGTGGCAGCCCGTGCTGCTGAGATTATTCAACGATACGGTCACAATCAGATAGATTCAGAGCACATTCTGCTTGCTCTGATCGAACAGCCTGAAGGGACCGTTTCCCAATTAATTGAGATGGCTAATGCCGAACCTGGCGTTATTGCCGACAGGTTGGATGTGATCCTGCGAACCACGCCAAAAGCCAACATTTTTGGTGGTCCTTCCGGGCAGGTCTTTTTGACCCCACGGGTAAAGATGGTGGTGGATCTCGCCAAGACGGAAGCCAACCGCCTCGGGGATGAATACATTTCAACCGAGCATCTCTTTTTGGCTGTGCTTTCCGAGAAGAACACCCAGCTGGCTCGTTTACTGGAAGAGTTCAATCTCACCCGGCAAAATGTCTATGAGAACGTGCTGGAATTGCGCGGTGCCAAGAAATCCACCGGGCGCAAGTTCGAGTCGCGCTACAAGACCCTCGAAAAATACTCCCGCAACCTGACCCAGGCTGCCAAAGAAGGCAAACTGGACCCTGTTTTCGGTCGTGAATCTGAAATCATGCGCGTGATACAGGTGCTTTCACGCCGCACCAAGAACAACCCGGTTTTGATCGGTGGAGCCGGCGTGGGAAAGACCGCTATCGTCGAAGGTTTGGCGCAGAAAATTGCCAATGACGACGTTCCTGAAATTTTGGCGGACAAGATCGTGGTCGCGCTTGACCTGGGCGCCATGGTTGCTGGCACACGCTTCAGAGGGGAATTTGAGGAACGCCTCAAGAATACGATTGAGGAGATCCAGGATTCCGACGGTGAAGTGATCCTGTTTATTGACGAGCTGCATACCGTGGTAGGAGCAGGAGCGGCGCAGGGCGCCATGGATGCCTCAAATATGCTCAAACCAGCTTTGGCGCGCGGTGATTTGCAGTGTATCGGCGCGACAACCAGCGATGAATATCACAAGTACATTGAGAAGGACGCGGCACTTGAACGCCGCTTTGCTCCAATCTACGTGGAAGAACCAAGCATTGAAGACACCGTCAAGATGCTGCGCAGTCTGCGGGATCGCTACGAGGCGCATCACAACGTGGTGCTTTCGGACCAGGCTCTGGAAGCCGCTTCGAAGCTTTCCGCGCGCTACATGACCGGGCGCCGTCTGCCTGACAAGGCAATCGATCTAATGGACGAGGCGGCGGCAAAACTGCGCGTAGCCTTGTATTCAATGCCCGATGATCTCAAGCAAGAGAAAAAGGAAATTGACCGGCTGACGGCTGAAGAAGAGCAGGCTGGGGTGGAGCGCGACTATGAACGCGCGGTCAAATTGAAGGCTGAACGTTTGCGTCTTGAGGAAGAATTCAAGGAAAAACGCAGCCTCTGGGAAGCAGAGCATAAACTGGATGACATTGTCGACGCAGATGATATCGCTTCCGTCATTCACCAGTGGACTGGTATCCCAGTAACCCAGTTACTTGAGTCGGAATCACAAAAACTGCTTGAAATGGAAGCTCGGCTGCACGACCGCATTGTCGGTCAGGATGAAGCCATCAAGGCAATATCCGATGCCATCCGGCGCGGTCGCTCCGGACTGAAGGATCCCAATCGTCCTATTGGATCATTTATCTTCATCGGTCCTTCCGGTGTGGGTAAGACTGAGCTGGCAAAAGCGCTGGCGGAATTCCTCTTTGATGACGAGGACGCCCTGGTGAGGGTGGATATGAGCGAATACCGCGAGCAGCATACCGTTTCGCGGCTGTTTGGGGCGCCTCCTGGTTACGTAGGCTATGAGGAGGGCGGGCAGCTGACTGAGGCTGTGCGCCGCCGACCGTATCGCGTGGTGCTTTTCGATGAAATTGAAAAAGCGCATCCTGAAGTGTGGAACTCACTCTTGCAGATCCTTGATGATGGCCGCCTGACGGATGGCCAGGGCAGGGTGGTGGACTTCAAGAACACCGTCCTGATCATGACCAGCAACCTCGGCACCGAATTTGTCAAAAGCAGTGGCGCGCTTGGCTTCCTTGCCAAAGATGAAAGTGATGACGTTAAAGCCTCACACGAAAAGATCGAGAAAGCCCTCAAGGACGCTTTCCGCCCTGAGTTCCTCAACCGCATCGATGAGATCATCACCTTCTCGCCGTTGAGCAAGGACGATGTGCTCGAAATTGTGGAACTTCAGCTGAAGGAGATTGTTGAACGCACCGAGGAGTATGGCTTCGGACTGGTCGTGGATCCTTCTGCAAAATCCTGGCTGGCGGACCAGGGTTTCGATCCCTTGCTGGGCGCGCGCCCTCTAAAACGCGCCTTGCAGAAATTCGTCGAAAGCCCCCTGGCGATCAAGTTGCTTGAGGGCGGTCTGCAGAGCGGAGCTTCGGTTCATATCTTCCGCGAAGAAGGCAAAGAAGGCCTCAGTTTTGAGACGATTGAACAGCAGCAACCCGAATCGGAGAATGAATAGGATTGGATTGAAGAGCGGTATGTGAACGCGTATCGCTCTTCTTTTGACTAAAACGAACCATGAACGAACAAACACAAATCATTCTGCCTTTGCTGCGTGAAGTTCCACTCTTCAGTGGGCTTAGCATTGAGGAATTGGAAGGTTTGAGTGAAGCGTTCGTCAGGGTTGAACTACCAAAAGGTGAGACGCTTTATGCAGCCCGGGAAGCTACAGACGGGCTCTTTGTAATTGATTCCGGACAACTCGAGTTGCTTGATGAAGATGGAAGGCAGCTTGATGTGCTTAAACATGCCGAAGTCATCGGTACTGAAGCCCTGAATTATCTCCCGATCCGTCAGAAAACCGCGGTAGCTCTCACGGATGTGCAGGTCTACTTCCTCCCAAACAAACAAATTCAAGCCTTGTATGCTGGCGTTCCGGCGTTCAAAGAAACGGCATCCGTGCTTTTTAACAGTGTGCGCCTGTCATCCAACATTCCCATGGCATGGCTTGAACCGGGTGAAAAGGTCTATCTGATGGCACGCAAACATCCGGTTTTCCTTTTGTTTCGATCCATTCCTCCCATCCTCACCTTTGGCGCACTTTGGCTCTTGATGGTGTTTTTGAGTTCAGAGCACGCTTTTTGGTCGCTGGCTGGGTTGGTAGCGGGTTTTCTTTTTTGCTTACTCTGGCTGGTCTGGAACATCAACAACTGGGCGAATGATTTCTACCTCATCACCTCGCGCAGGATGGTATGGGTGGAGCATGTCACCGGCTTCTATGACAGCCGGCAGGAAGCCCCCTTGAGCACGCTCATTTCGGTTGGAATTAAAACCACCCAACTTGGAGTTTTTCTGGGGTATTCGGATGTTTTGGTCCGCACATATATTGGTGATATTCGTTTTGAGCGCGTTGCCCATGCCCGCACGATCGGCAAGCTGATCGAGACCAACTGGGCACGCGGAAAACGCACCGATCTCGAGCTGGACGCGCGTGAGATCCGCAAGGCACTGCGCCAGAAATTTGGCAAAGAGGCGGAAGATATCACTGCCAAAGACCTGCAGGCGGAACTGGGCACGGTTCAATCCGCCCCAAGAGAAGTCAACTTTTTTGAATGGTTGTTTTCAGATTTTGTGCGGATACGGCATGAGGTTGGTGGCACAATCACTTATCGGAAACACTGGCTCATCCTGCTTCAAAAGATCATTTTGCCGCTTTTTATGATGGTGTTATCCATTATTTTTATGGTCGCGATTATCACCCACAACCTGACCCAGGTTGATTACACCATGGGGTTGGTCGCGGGTTACTTCCTGGTCTTTGTGGCTGCCGGGGCTTTGGTCTATCAGTACGTTGACTGGCGGAATGACCTTTTTCAACTGACAGCAAACCAGGTGATTGACCTGGATCGCAAACCTTTCGGTCGTGAATCACGGCGATCCGCCCCCCTGGAGAACATTCTGAGTATTGAGTATGAGCGGCGGGGGCTTATCCCCATGCTGTTCAACTATGGCACGGTTTACATCACAATCGGAAATTCGCAGCTGACATTCAATGATGTCTATCAACCATCGGTTGTGCAGCAGGATATTTTTACGCGGATGGGGCAGCATGCCCAGGAGCGTGATGAACGCAACACGATGCAGGAGCGGGAACGCGTAGCCCAGTGGTTTAAGGTATTTCAGGAAGAGGCTGAGCAGGGTTTGACCTTGCCGCCACAATCCGAACCCACGCGTCCCGTTTCGATGCACCTCCCCCAATAACTAATTCCACTTCGGGAAAGTTTCGCCTCGAACCTACATTATTTAGTCACCCGGTAATAATTGCCCTTATCCACCTGTTTGAATCCAATATTGCCTTAAGGTAAAATAATGAAAATGTTGGTTGGAGATTTATGGCTATTTTAGATATCGTGACTTTCCCTGATCCTTTTCTCAGGCTCAAGGCGAAGCAGGTCACCAAATTTGATGCAGAACTGCAAACACTGATTGAAAACATGTTTGAGACCATGCGTGCTGCCCCGGGTGTGGGGCTGGCAGCTCCTCAGATTGGTGAATCTGTGCGCCTGGTGGTGGTGGAATACACAGAGGATGAGGACGAGAACGCCAAACCAAAAAAGTATGTTTTGATCAATCCGGAGATAGTCAAACGCTCGGAAGAAACGGTGACAGACTTAGAAGGCTGCCTTTCGCTGCCCGGTTTGGTTGGCAGTGTTGAACGCCATCAGTCGGTAACTGTCAAAGCAAAAAATCGTTTTGGTAAACCCTTGAAGATTGAGGCAGAAGAATGGCTTGCCCGTATTTTCCAGCATGAGATCGATCACCTCGATGGCGTGCTCTACATTGACCGGGCTGAAGAAGTTTTTGAACCAACCCCAGAGGAAGCTGAACAGATCAAGGATTAATGTACCTCACCCGGCTCTCGCTGACGAACTACCGCATTTTTTCCCGCCTGGAACTGGATTTCCCCAGGCGGGTGATTTTATTTACTGGTGATAACGCCCAGGGGAAGACCTCCATTCTTGAGGCTGTCGCTTATCTGGCGAACTTCTCCTCTTTTTCAGCTTCCAGCGACCGTCAGTTGATGAACTTTTCTGCGCCCTTGGAGCCGATCATGGTTTCTCGGATCCTTGGCGAATTCGAACGCGCTGGGCGTCATCATACGATCGAAGTCCGCCTGATCCAGGATGCTGCCAGCAATCCTGCTACCCCACGATTTTCCAAGCAAGTTCTGCTTGATGGCGTAAAGAAGCACATTGGTGATATTTATGGACAGTTCAACGCGGTTACTTTTTTGCCGCAGATGTCCCGGGTGATCGAAGGTGCTCCGGCTGAAAGGCGGCAATATGTTGATGAGATCCTTTCGCAGGTGGAGCCGGGATATGCCCGTCATCTTTCGGCCTACTCCAAAGCTCTTACTCAGCGGAATGCCCTTCTGAAGACTTTGGCGGAAATCGGTGGAGATAAAGCTCAACTCGAGCCCTGGGATGACCTGCTCGCGCGGCACGGCGCATCAATTATGCATTCTCGCATTCTTGCTCTTGCCACGCTTGAAAAACAAGCGATCCCCATCCACCAGCGACTGACGCGCGACATTGAGATCCTGCAATTTCACTATCAACCCTCCTATGAGCCACTCAAAAACCCTTCCGGGCAGATGGCGCTTCCCGTGCAAACTGCGTTGGATCGAACCGGAATTAATTCGGACGAGCTTGAACGCGGATTGCTTGCAGCCTATAAACAAAGCACCCATGCGGATATCCAACGCGGGCAGACCAGCCTCGGTCCTCACCGCGATGAAGTCCGTTTCCTGAGCAATCAAATTGATTTGGGAGATTATGGCTCGCGTGGCCAAGCCCGAACTACTTTGCTGACACTCAAGTTTGCTGAAGTAGCCTGGATGAAGCAGCGCACAGGGGAGTGGCCTGTATTGCTGCTGGATGAAATCATGGCTGAGCTTGACCCGCAAAGACGGAAGGACTTGCTTTCTGTGGTAGGTCAGGTGGAACAAGCTTTTGTCACTGCCACAGACCTGGAAATGTTCACCCCAGAATTTGTACGTGAGCATGAAGTCTGGCAGGTGGATCAGGGTATTGTGACGCGATCATGAAAAACAAAGAATTCTCCAGACTGTTCTTACCCCGTTTGCTGATATTTTTGGTTTTGGCGATGAATCTCCAATGCGCACTTGCTTATATTTTCAATCCTTTGCCATATGTGGCTCCATTTGAACTCAGCGGCGAGCCTGGGCGTGCCGCGGTGGTTGGGATTGGCATTCTGTTCGTGATGTGGCAGGTGCCTTACGTGTTTGCACTTGTTCACCCTGAACGCAATCGCCGGTCGCTGCTGGAGGCTATTCTGATGCAAGCCATCGGGCTGGTGGGGGAGAGCTTGCTGCTGCGTTCCATACCCTTGGCACACACTGCCTTGAGGGCATCCATTTTGCGGTTTATTATCTTTGATGCTGGCGGTCTGCTACTGCTTTTGACAGCCGCTGCCTTCACTTTTCGAATGAAGAAAACTACTCCGGGAGAATCTCATGTTGACTGAAATCTTGATTAAAAGCCGATCCTATCGTCGTTTTGACGAATCTGTCAAAATCTCGCAGGAGGTCCTGCGTGATTTGATCGATGCTACCCGTTATTGCCCCTCAGCCGCAAATCGTCAGCCGCTCAAGTATCGGCTCGTGTTCGAAGAGAATGAAACAGCTCAGGTTTTCGACTGCCTGAAGTTTGCTGCCTACCTGAGTGATTGGTCAGGACCCGCCGAAGGTGAGAGACCGACCGCTTACGTCGTCGTTCTTGGGGATGAAACTGTCAGCAAGTTCTCGGAAGTGGATGCGGGTATTGCCATGCAGACCATCTTGCTGCGCGCCACTGAACTGGGCTTTGGTGGATGCATCCTTGCGTCTGTCCAGCGTGAAAAGCTGCGGGAAGTTCTGGCTTTGGATGAACGCTTCCATGTTGGCTACGTGATCGCGTTGGGAAAACCTGCTGAAACTTGTGTGATAGAGCCGCTGGGTAAGGATGGCGACATCAAATACTACCGTGACGCGGACGGCGTGCATCATGTTCCTAAGCGAAACCTGGACGATCTGCTTGTTTAAGTTATAGTCGCGAATGATCTGCTGACTGCCCGCATCGCGCAGGTTATTTTACTTGTTGATCCCGCTGTAAAGAAGGTCCCACACAAACAGTTTGAGGTCTAAATATCAGCTGGCGTTGGGTCTCGTTTTCAACCTCGAATGTCCAGCCATTTGAGGTCGGTTGGATTGCCAGAAATGTGAGACCAACTGGTGCCTGGAAACCCCCGCTAATGGGTGTGACGCCGCAATTCATCTCGACCACTTTGCTTTCGCCGGCGGGAATCCTGACATTGTCATTGCGAATCACCAGAGAAGGCAATCCCGAACCTGCCAGGCATTGCGCGTAAGCATCAAAAGTCTGCTTGTTTTGGTTTTCATTCACTACAGAGACCATCCATTCTTTACCTACAAGCCTTGATTCGGTTATCACGAGTTCTGGTGATTTGGTCAAAGCGAATCCTCCACCCACGACCTTCCCTGCAATCTGGCAGCCAAGTTTGAGATTGGCAACACTTTTTCCTTCAACTGTCATTTCAGTGTGGGTGGTCTGTACTTTTCCGCTAAAAGCAACCAGGCAATTGGCATAAACACTGACCGTATTCTGAGCTTTGGATTGGCTGGTCAGAGTGACCTCCCAGCCATTTTTTGAAGGTCGGCTCGCAACCATGGTTGCGTCTTTATCGATAGAATACCCACCTGAGATTGCCAAACCGTTCACGCCCTCACAAGAAACTGTAAAAGTTTGGGTTTTTCCCGCATCGAGCTTGAAATCTTCCTTCACCTGGATAGTGTCGGGAGGTGCTTGAGTGGGGACGGGCGGCAGTGTTTGTGTTGGAGTGATGGTGGGTGTGCTTATCGATTCGTCAGGAGGAGGGGTGATCGTTGTCGTCGATGTGGGCGTAGGTGTTGGGGTTTCAGTGGCGGTCGCTGTCGCAGTCGGCGTTAAAGTCTGTGTGGGAGTGGCTGTTGCTGTTGGGCTGGGGGTAGCAGTAGCAGTCGCGGTCGGGGTGGCAGTAAAAGTGGCCGTTGCTGTTGGGCTGGGGGTAGCAGTAGCAGTCGCAGTCGGGGTGGCAGTAAAGGTGGCCATTGCTGTTGGGCTGGGGGTAGCAGTAGCAGTCGCAGTCGGGGTCGCGGTAAAAGTGGCCGTTGCTGTTAGGCTGGGGGTAGCAGTTGCAGTCGCGGTCGGGGTGGCAGTAGCCGTCGCGGTAGCTGTGTTTGTGGCAGTCGGAGCAGGTATTCTGATGGTGTAGTGCAGTTCAGGTCCAATCAGACTGCCTTTGTCTGACTGGATTTGCCAGTAGCCTGAGTATTCACCCTGGTAACTTGGCGCGAATAACTCCAGGGAGATGTCGAGGGTGCTGCCAGCACTCACTTTTGGCAGCAAGCTGGGGGAATTGCCGCCCAGGAGACCTCCGCGCACAAAGACCAGTTTGTAGTTTTCCCAGTCACAAGTGCCGTTGTTTTGCACCCTCCAGGTTTTGGTGAATTGCAGACCAGGTTTCAGGATGGTCCCATCCGGGATGCTGAGGTCTTGCAGCAAAGCTGCCGACATGGTGCAGGCGGGGGGTGTGGTTGTGCCGGTGGGGGTTACTGCCTGGGTGGGAGTTGTTAGGGTCGGGGTCGGTGGTATTTCCTGCTCTTCCATGACCTTTACCATGACCGCCACCTGGGCAGTTGCTGCCGGAGCATTGCCGCGCTGATAGAGTTTGACCTCGACCATAGTGGGGCCTTCTTTGGTGGGGATCCAGGGCTGTAACACCAGCCCAAAAGTGCCGGGGTTGGTGTCTGGTGTGTCGAGGCGGGTTAGTTCGCCATTGACGTATAGTTCGATCCGCGACCAATTTCCTTCGGGTTTGATTTGGGAAGTGACCTGGTACTCCAAAAATGCCGGAATAGACTGCCCGGATATTGGGTTGAGGATAGTCACGCTGGCGTTGCTTCTCGGCAAATTACAGGCGAACAACCCGACTATAACGAGCAAAAAAGCGGCAATTAGCAAAATAATGGTACTTTTTTTCATAAAAACCTTTCATAGCGTAATAACACCTGCATTAAAGACGAATTATGCGCCATGAAGTTCCCCACTCAGGTCAACCGGTAAGCCGTATTCTGTCTTGGATGCGCATCTATCTAGGCGGGCTGTCACCAGCCAGCTCATGCGGTCTACCCGGAGATCAAATGAGCCGAGCAGGCTCTTTCTCCTGTTTGACCTTGCACCGGATGGGGGTTGCCTGGCCGCGTTTGTTACCAAAGCGCCGGTGGTCTCTTACACCACCTTTTCACCCTTACTCTTGCGAGCGGTATGTCTCTGTGGCCCGATCCACGATCTTACGACCATCCAGGGGTTACCTGGCATCCTGCTCTGCGGTGTACGGACTTTCCTCACTAAAAAGCGCGCGCACCTGGCTGACCTGAGTAGATTAAGCATAGCGGATGGGTGGGTAAAAGTCAAACAAACGAGTCAATGGGAGTCAATGCTTACATGCGGGACATCATGCTTTTTTCAGAATTGGAGCTCTAGCAGTCAATATCCTTTCATAGTCCCACAGGGAGGCTTCGCCCTCGAGATATCATAAAAGAACGGTATTATGATTTACAGAAAAGGTGCGCAACAATTAAATAGAATGAGCTAACTCACTCATCTGAGGGCTATGGGCAGAAATACCTGTTTAGATGGAAACATAATTGCTTGGCAAATACCGTTAATACTCCCGGCTTTCCAATACCGAGGATCATTTAAAATTAAAATATCTGCGGCATAATGATTGGGACAAATCGATGCTGGAACTGTATAAAGCCGATTGTTAAATTCGCCACCAATGCTTAGTGGCCATTCCCTAAAGCCATCTTGCCAGCTGTTGTATTGTGGATGCCACATGTGGAACACTCCATTTTCATATGGATCTTGAGCAGTAGGCCAACCCTCTTCCATATTTACAGATGCATCGAAGATTGTATTTCTCCCAGACAGAAAAAATGCGACATCTATGGCATAGTTAGTCTCTTCGTTAATTAACCTAGCTATCCAAAAATTATCCAGAGGGTATTTGACCAATTCAACCGCATAGAAATTCCCATATCTGACCTCGTTATTGAATGCACCACGGCAACCGAGGTACATCTCTTTATCTGAGTTCCACCATGCATAACTACCTTGATTGCAAATCACTCCAGCTTCAGAGTAAACAAACCACTGCAGACCTTGTGTGAATGCCATCAGCCCGATTTGACTGAATTCGTGTCCAAACAGTCCTGGTTGGTTATTGAGATCTACGCTTAACCAAGCAGTAGTAAATGTAGAGGTTTGCCAGGTTGGCCCTGACTCTGCAGCAAGCCAAACGCGATAATCTAAAGAACTACTGACTTCTATTGGATCGATCCTAAGATTAACTACTACAAAATCATTTCCTGCATGCACATTTACTGGACTAGTGATCAGTACGATTAATAGAACATCCAACAACAGTTTAATAACAACTTTCTTTTGGTTTACCATTTCGCCCTCCACAAGTAAACATGAATTTTCAAAAAGTTTAGGGTATCGGATATGGAGTGGAAATGTTCATTGTCGGACTAATAAGTTCAACTGGGTAAGGAATGGTTGTTGGGGGTTCTGACGTTGATGTTATTATAGGATCCGGCGGACCTCCCATCGATGCTGCCGGAGGTGCTATGCTAAAATATATGTCACCTTCAAAAAGGGGGATCTCCTTATTCAAATCTTTCAGCGGGCTAATATGGTATCTCTCGAAAGTGCCATTGCATCGGAATACCACCACTTCCATCTTTTCAATGATACTTAATTGAGGATCCAGATCCAGGTCGATTGTAAAAGGCATTGGTGTAACTGAAGCACGGGGTGGCGCCGGAGATGTTACGGCTCCTTTTTGAGGCGTAGAGGTGGGAGTCTCTTTGGCTTGAAACATACCTCCCGGCAATGGTACACACCCGGCTGGGCGAGTTGGTTGAGGTGTCAAACTTTCCATGATTATCGGAGGTGGATTATCCAAAACCGATCTATTTGACATAGCAAATGTAGCAACAGCTCCGGCAAATAATAAACAAAAACCTACAAGCATCAGCGGTTTTTTAGCCTTTTGTAGAAGTTTCATGCTATTCTCCTGCTTTTTTGTGAAAGTTAATTAATCCTTAACGGTTTTGTCAAATTTTCGCCATAGGTCGGTTTCTACTGTTTCTCAATAAATTATTATACTACCACCATCCTCGGCAGTAAAAAAAAGAAACAAATTGTGCAGTGGTCAGGGCATGGAATACACTTTATGAAAAAACGAAATCCGAGGCATGCCGAAATTGATGACTGAAAAATCGAAGTGACATTTTCATAAATTGACAACATTAGCCTCACCAGAGGGTGTTGAAAAACAAGTTCAAAATTGACGTTTTAGGCAAAATATGATTCAATCAGAGCAGACTAATCCCAACCCTGAGAGGCAGCGATGGAAAAACAACGGTATGCAGAAAGCGGCGAGAATTCCTTTTACGGGCAGTATCTCTATGATCAGATCGTGCCTGAGAAACATTTTCTACGCATGCTGAACGAAATCATCGACTGGAAACGCTACACCCGCAAGCTGATCCGGTTATACAAGGGGGAAGGGGTGGTTGGTCGTCCACCGTTTGACCCGGCACTGGTGCTTAAGGCAGACTTGAT
>Ga0228536_1001002_pt1 | contig 35274 bp, 30 predicted proteins | sample SJ1Smetagenome_FD_168611 | JGI IMG/M metagenome (GOLD analysis project Ga0228536, IMG submission 168611) | Enriched culture of PCE-dechlorinating microbial communities from Ithaca, New York, USA - SJ1.S | ecosystem: Engineered > Modeled > Simulated communities (microbial... > Unclassified...
CATGGATATGCTGTTTCCAGCAAAAATCCATCATTCAGTTCAAATCGTCACGCACAAAAAAAACGCTGAAACTGCGATTTACAAAGTCTTTCAAAGAACGATTAAGCGATTTTAATGCCCACTAGTGTTAGCGCATAAAGAATCTTTTAGATAATCTCCGGTTTCTTTTTTTATGCATAACGCCATTGTTTTCAGCATAACCTTTTTGCCGGAAAACTCTCAAATTTCAAAAAAAACAAAAAAAAACCGCATTCCGAAAGATATGCTTATTATTGCATACTACTAGAACGACTACGTATCAGAAAACGATGAACGCACGTAAAAAACTTCTGCTTGTCAATCCGGTCAACAGGCAGTTTCTGGGTTTTGTTGGCGATCCCAGCACCAGTTACATGCCTCCCGGACTTGGAATTATTGCTGCTTTAACTCCCGATCACTGGGATATTGAGCTGATCGACGAAAGTTTCGAGGAATTCACCCTGCGGGATGCGGATCTGGTTGGACTTACCGCTTTTACTGCAAATGCTCCGAGGGCTTACGAGATTGCAGCCATGTGCCGCGAAAAGGGTATTTACACCGTAATGGGAGGCATACACGCAAGTATGATTACTGAAGAGGTGGTAAACTATGTAGATACCGTGATTGCGGGAGAAGCCGAAACAGCCTGGCCTGTATTTCTCAGCGATTTTGAAGCCGGACGGCAAAAGCCGCTCTATCATGGTGGAATAACTCCGGTAGATAAAATCCCGCACGTCAGACGCGATATTTATAAATATCCATACGTTTACGATCTGATACAGACTGCCCGCGGATGCCCCATGGGATGCGATTTTTGCTCGGTAACACAGCTTTGCGGCAAACAATACCGCGAACGCGATGTGGATGACGTGCTGGATGAAATGGAAAAAACCACCCGTCCGTTGCTGTTTATCGTCGACGACCATCTGGTTAACAACAACAAAAACGGACGCGAACGTGCCATCCGTCTCTTTAAAGGAATGGTGGACCGGGGCATAAAAAAACTGTGGTTCGGACAGGCTTCCATTAACTTTGCCGACGACGAGGAGGTACTTTACTGGGCCGCAAAAAGCGGATGTACGCTGATTCTGCTGGGAATTGAAGCAGAATCACCGGAAGCTCTCGCCGATGCGAAAAAACGACTTAACCTCAAGCGTGGCGTTGATTCTTACCAGGAAGCATTCCGCAGGATTCACAAATACGGTATTGCCATCCTTGGTGCCATGATTTTCGGAATGGAAAGCGACGGAAGAGACGAGCTTATTGCCCGGCGCGACTATATTCTCCGAAGCGGCATGGATGCCGTACAGTCGAGCATCATGACCCCCCTTCCTGGAACCGGATTGTTTTACCGCATGCAGGCTGAGAATAAGATTGTACTCAACAACTTCCCCGAAGACTGGAAATACTATCACTTTATGTATGCCACCACAGGCACATCCAGGCTGACACGGGAAGAACTGCAGGCAACCATGAAAGAATTATGGCTTAGTATGTACAACAAAACGAATATCCGCAAAATGATGTTCAAAACCATCCGGCGAACCCGCAATCTGAAGGCAGCTTACTGGGTGTACGGCACCAACCACAACTACGGACGTATCGTGCTGGTGGATATGCTTCACGACGGACCCGGCGGACTCACACGTAATATGGAATGGAGCAGCGGTAAACGATCCTTCTACCTGAGGTTTACCGATCAGGTTCTGCGGATTCTCTACCTTATTTCATGGAATAAAATGGTTGAACGCTTCCGGGGCCGTATTACGCTAAACTGACGACAAACCGGAAATCAACGCAACGCCTTCCGGAAAGAATTAACTTCAGCTATGAACCGGAGGATATATTTAGTCGTTGCCCGAATACCTGGGCAGTGTAAAGGTAAACCGGCTACCCTTACCGCGCTTACTGTCAACGAATATAGTTCCACCGTTGCGTTCGATAAACTCTTTCACCAGAATAAGTCCTAGCCCGGAACCCTTCTCATTGGCCGTTCCTTTCGAGGAAACCACCTTTTCGTCGAGTCTGAAGAGTTTCGACAGGGTATCGGGATCAATGCCTGTGCCCGTATCCACAACAGAGATACTGGCAAATCCGTCGGAAACAGCAGTTTCAATGGTAACCGTCCCACCTTCAAAAGAGTACTTTACGGCATTCGACAGAAGGTTCCGCAACACGGTTTTTGTCATATTCAGATCTGCTTTCACCTTACATCCTTCATCCCTGTCGTCGACAAAGATGCGAATGTCTTTGCCTGCCGCCTGTGAAAAGGCAACGGAAACGCTTTCGCGGATCAGAGTATCGAGTACAAACACTTCCGGACTGGGTTTGGTGTGACCCAGCTGTGTTTTTGCCCATGCAAGGAGGTTATCCAGAAGCTGAAATGTAGTTTCAGTCGAAATCAGAATCTGCTGGAGCATCGACTTACGTTCCTCGTCCCCGAAATCGTCGTACTCATCGTTGAGCAGCCTTGAAAAACCCAGAATGGATGTAAACGGACTTCTGAGATCGTGTGCAATAATCGAGAAGAACTTATCCTTGGTAAGATTTGCATCCATAAGCTGCCGCTCGATTGCTAGTTGCTGCTCTTCTGCCTGTTTCCTGCTGCTAATATCCCGTGCAACGGAAATTACTCTCCCGGTTGGGATTCCGGCCTGATTAAACTGGGGTTGAATCATACTTTCAAACCAGATCAGCTTTCCCCTGCTGTCGCGAACCCTGAAGGTTGCAAGCTGAGGTGAAGGATTATCAATCAGCAGCTGCGACAGATTATCAATAGCGGGAAGATCGTCCTCGCACAACAATTCCCTGGGCTGAATCGAAAGTATGTCTTCCGCATCGTATCCCAGAATTTTGGAGACGGAAGGCGATACGTATTCGATGTTTTCACCCGGAGTATGGATGGTAATGATGTCGTTCGAATTCTCGGCAATAATCCTGAACTTCTCTTCACTTTTTTGCTGAGCTTCACGCGACAGTTCAACCTCGGTAACATCGCGGCCAACAAACTGATACTCCGAAATCTGCTCATCCTGCTCGAAGATGGCACGTATCGTCCACTGCAGCAAAGCGGGCTCCCTCCCCGGCTGGTCAATGCGATGGTCGAAGCTGAGCACGGAAGTGGCTGGCTTGACCATGGAAAGCAGTCGCTTTATTTTAGTATAATCTTTCTGACTGATCAGCTCCTTCATGGTAAGGTTAAGCAGCACATGAGCGGGGATCTGAAAGAAACGGGAAAAAGCCTGGTTAACAAACGTAAATTTCCCATCGGGCCGTATCCTGCATATAAGTTCGGTCTGATCCTCGATAATGGCTTTGAAAAACCGCTGGCTTTCGAGCAGGCGATCGTTAAAAAGCTTTTCATCGGTTACATCAACCATTACACCGCTCACCCGTTCGGGTTTTCCGGCGCTGCTTTTAAGGTAGTACCCCGATTTACGTATCCATCGCACAGAATTACCGGTGATGATCCGAAATTCTAATTCAAACCACCCTAGGTGGGCAGTAAGCCTCGCCCACATCGTATCTACCCTCTGCCGGTCGTCGGGGTGTACTTTCGACATCCATTGCTCCGAAGTAACCGGTCCCGGCTGAAATTCAAAAATATCGTAACACTTTTCGCTCCATTCCAGCCTGCCTGTCTGGGGTTCCAGTTCCCAGGCTCCGGCCCTCAACGCTTTCAGGGCGATCTCAAGGCGACTTTCAAACTGAAGCATCTCCTGCTCAACCTTAATCCTTTCAGCAATTTCGCTGACAAGACGGGCATTCTTCTGCTCCAGCTCAGCCGTACGCTGCTCTACGGTTTCTTCGAGCTGCCTGCCATGCAGTTCCTGTTGCAACTGCAATGCTTTCAGACTACTAACATCGTTTATTACGCCAATAATCCCGTTAATATTTCCATTGGTATCGTAAAGAGGCGCCTTGGTAATAATTGCGATGCGCGTTCCCGTTTCATCAATGGGGAACCTGGATTCATAACTGAACTTTTTCCCTTCACGGATAACAGCATCGTCGGATTTGACATGGCATTCATCGTAATAATCGCCCAACATTTCCATTGAATTCCTGCCGATAACCAGCGACTCATCGTCATAATTGAAGATGGAAAGGAATAATTTATTACAGGCAGTAAAGCGATAATGAACATCCTTAAAAAAAACAGGAACCGGAATTGATTCCATGAAACCGGCGTCGGATTTAAATCCGGGGATACCCGGTATAAAAGTTGCAGAATCCGTCTTCAGGGTTTCGGAATTCGGAACGGAGCGGGATACTTTTGGAGCTGACCGCTTAGAGTTTCTTTCCGGAGATTCAGGCATCGACATAAAAAAGGTATTCGTAAAAAGAAAAAAGAACATCCGAAACCTACCGGTAAACACCGGACGCAACTTACCGGTGAAACAAAAAAGTGAAACATCATTCTCACCCCTTTCAATCATTAACCGGTACTGCCGGAACGCCGACTTACAAAAATACGCAAATAAAACTTTTCATTCAGATTGAAACAATTTGTTAATGAACAAATTCATAACAAAAGAGGATAACTCCTTAATTATTAACTGAATTATAAATCATCTTCCGCACCAAAACGTGGTCTTCCATTCCCCCTTTAAGGGTATAAAAACGATGCCCAACTCTAATTTATACCTGCTTGAATGTGAGAAATCCTATAAATTTCTATCCATATATATCTGATTATCCATAATTTAACATTTTTCAGGTGGTATTATGAAATTAACTGCTTAAAATTTATGAAAATCGGGAAACACTGTATAAATTAGCAAGAATCACTCTGTGGAAGCGATTCTGAGTTTATTAATATTTAAAGTATATATATCATAAATATATGAAAATACTCCAAAATTCAAAAATGTCATATTTGCTTGCCGGGGCACTTTTGGCAGCAATTCTGGCAGCAGCAACCATTGCATGGGTAATCAGAGAAAAGCAGAAGAAAGAGATTGAGGCGGCATTACTGATACTCAGGGACAGCCGTCAGCCGGTAAACCAGGTTGAAAACACGCTTGAGGCCCTGTTTATGGCAGAAAATGAATTTAAGGAATATACCCTGAGTTATGAACAGGAGCATTTTATCAACTATCGAAAACAACTTGAGCGTCTGGTGAATCACATCGACACACTACAGACTATGATGCGGCCTTTCGGGACAGGAGAGGGAAAAAGTGAAGCACGGCAAATCATTAGCGAACGCGAACGGGAGGCAGGAGCATACATTCGTCTGAAAAGGCTTACCGATTCGATCATGGTTATCGCTGCTACCATCGACTCTTTCCCTATCACTGATTCTCACAGGGATATTTCGTTGCGGAAGATAAAACCCAGGGAATTGGACATCGACACCCTGGCCTTCAGTCGAACCAAAGGATACAAAACCAAGGGACTGCTTGGCAAGATAAAAACATTTCTGGTGGGGGAAGAGGTAGAAGAAAAAACGGAAGGCACTGTTGTTGTGAAACCGGAAGAGACTGCAGCGGAAACAGAAGAAGACTCCTATTCACTCGATCAGTTTGCCGCGGATGTTATCACCCGTACCGACTCCTACTATCAGGCACAGCTGAAAAATCAGCTTAAGCACCGCAACGAGCTAAGACAAAGTGAGCTTCGGCTGATAAAACTGAACAATGCCCTGATGTCGGAGATTCGTGGTATTCTCTTCACGATGAAAGCATCGGCTATGAGCGATGAAAACAGTTTTGTAAAGCAATCAACTTCCAATATTACGCGTTCGGCAGGCATACTCTACAATTCTCTGCTTGCAGCTGTAATTGCAGCACTTCTGCTCGCTCTTGCCACGGCCTGGATGCTGCGCGAGAACAACAGATATCAGATCCGGCTGCTGGAGTCGGGGCAACAAGCCCTGGCTGAGGCGGAAGAAAAACGGCGCTTCCTCACGTATATGAGTCATGAGTTCCGTACACCCCTTTCATCCGTCATAGGTTTTGCCGAACAGCTGGAGCAATCGAAGCCCAATGCCGAACAACGCGAATACCTCGACGGCATCCTTTCTTCTTCCGAAATACTCCTGACTACCGTTAACGACATCCTCGACCTCTCCAAACTGGATGCAGGCAAAATGACGTTTCTGCATAATCCCTTCCGTCCTTCCGAAACCCTCAAACAAGCGGTTAAATCCTTCGATTCCATGATCCGCGATAAAAAGCTGAAGATCTCGGTTAAGTCCCCCGACCCCTCGCTGGTTGTGGTAGGCGATGAAGTCAGACTTCGACAGGTAATAAACAACCTTGTAAGCAATGCCGTAAAATATACCCTCAAAGGCTCTATCGGCATTGAATCGCGGGTTGCACAGACCAACGGCACTACCAGTCTTACCATCCGTGTGGAAGATTCCGGAATGGGCATTGCTGCCGGTCAGATCGACAAGATATTTGACGAATACACCCGCGTTTATACCGACAACACAACGCGCTGGATAATAGGCACGGGCCTTGGACTTCCGGTTACCAAAAAGCTTATTGATGAGATGGGAGGGACCATTGAGGTACAAAGTAAGGCTGGCAAAGGATCCGTTTTTACGTTTACCATCCCCTACGAAACCGGTACCATGGAAATGCTGCCACTCGCCGGAGCAGAAACCGCCGTACTTCCTGAAGTCCCCGATGCACGCATCCTTATAGCCGACGATAATTACTTCAACGTTCAGCTACTTAAAAGCATATTCCGCCGGACCGGTGCCTGGATTGAGGCTGCTGACAATGGAGAGGAGGCATTGAAAAAAGCACTTTCAGGAGAATTTGACCTGTTGCTCAGCGATATGTTTATGCCCGGGATCGACGGCCTGGAACTTACCCGCCGTATTCGCGCTCAGGCCGATGATAGAATCAGCCGTCTGCCGGTTATCATGATCACAGGAAACGTTTCTCAGGAAGCTTCTGCTAAAATGAAGGAGGCAGGTGTCAGCGACTTCCTTTTTAAACCTTTTCAGCAAAAAGACCTGATAGAAATGGCCGGCAAATACCTGACCAGGACCAGTTAAATCATGTGACTGGTTTCTTTATGGCTTTTCAAGGGCACCGAGTACCGATTGACGGTACGAAATTCCTATGGGCAGACGTTCGTTTCCTAATACTACCGAATTGTTGGAAAAAGCCTTGACGTAGGCCCGGTTGACAATGTAGGATTTATGTATTCGTAAAAACAACCGTACCGGAAGCTGATCCAGCAGCTGGTGCGTGGTAGTGGTAGCCAGTATCATACGGCCTTCCATGAAAACCTTTACATAATTGCCGTAGCTCTGCAGGTAAAGGATATCTTTTGTTTCAACAACTTCCGTACTGCCCCCCAGATTGAGTTCCACCTTACCAGAAATCCCCGGTTCATCGGGCTTATGAAAAACTTCATGCAATCTGGCCCTGTCCCGGGCACGGTTTACAGCCCTGTCGAAATGCTGACGTGTAACCGGCTTCACCAGATAATCCACGACGTTGTATTCAAAACTGTCGGCAGCATAAGCAGCATATGCCGTGGTAAAGATTACCATTGGCTGAAATTCAAGGGTATCGAGCATCTCCATCCCGCTTAAACCCGGGAGGTTGATGTCCAAAAACAAAAGGTCTATTTGTTTCTCTTTTAATATACCTATAGCTTCCTCCGCATCAAAGGCACATGCAGCCAGCTCTAGCCCTTCGGATTCACTTATATAACTTGTAAGTACCCATTGTGCCGGCTGCTCATCATCCACCACAAGACAAACCAGTTTCTCGTTGTCGTTTCCCATAAATATCAGGTGTTGTTACTGTTCCTGTGCAATTGAATCGTTAAATTTAACTCCGCTTCACTCCCGGATTTTTTCACTTTTAATACATACCTTCCGGGAAACAGCAGGTTCAGCCGTTTTTTAACGGTTTCAATATCCAAACCTTTGATTCTTTGATTTGCCGGGCTTTCAGGAAGAGAGTGGCAAATATCCAGCTGTATAGCGTCATGCTCCGATATCAGCTTAATCTGTATTTCCGATTTCCCGTTTAATGCCAGACTTTTTTTGAGTGAATATTCCACCAACGGATGAAGCAGCAGCGGAGGAATCTGAACCAAACGGTCCGGCGTGATAGCTTCAAACCGGATCTCGCACCGACCCCCTAAACGGAGTTTTTCGATATCCAGATAGTTGCTTATATACGATTCCTCCTCTTCCAGCGTAACCGTATAACGTCCTGAAATGCCTACCTGGTATCGCAACAGCTCGGAAAGTTTGTAGGTGTACTCCAGAGCCATCTCCTTGTCGACAACTATGGTAGCGGCAATGTTGTTGAGGCTGTTGAAAAGAAAATGCGGATTCAGCTGGTTTTTTACAAATTCCAGCTCCATCTCTTTAAGACTCAGCTTGTTTTCCAGGTCAACCAGACTGCTTCCCTTGTGACGGCAGATACGTTCAAAAAAGTAATCCCCCGAAAATACCGTCAGAGCCAGTACCAGGTTTATCCATTTGGCATTCCATGCATCCGATGAACCCATGAATACTGCACTCAAGCGGAGCGTTAAAATCCAGGCAGTTATAAGGAAAAATACCGTAAGTACCCAGACCGACCATCTTTTCAGCTTCCCGAACTCATACCGCAGAACTACCATTCTCGAGAACCAGGAGAAGATTAGCAGTATTATCATCCAGAACGGAATTATGTATACTCCGGCTTCCGGCATGTACTGCCTTACCCATAAAACCATCAGGATTGTCAGTACGACAATATAGGCCGGGAAATAAAACGTATCCGGAAAAAATTTCTTCACGCTAAGTATCTGTTGCAGGGGCTAAGTTAGTCAATTTCTCCCTGAACAATACCTCACGCAAAACAAGATGTGATAAAATGTATACGTCATTTGCGCCAGACGCTGTCCGGCAATTTCTCCCTTTCTTCAAAGCATTGCAAACCGGAAAAAATTCCCCGCGTAGGAAGTATTGCCAATTTTAACGAGCTGATCTCCGTTTATAATTTACGGGGTCCCGTACCGAAAATCCGGACGAAGCTTGCCGGCAGTAGTTTTTACTTTCCCGCTTTAAGCGGACAGTATGAATTTTCAGTATTGAAAATTTTTTAAAAAGCACTGGCAATTGACGAAACTTAAGTATATTGCCACATAATAAAACGCTCCGTCGATGAAACACTTTTTCCTGATTACAATACTTGCAATTAGCCTGTTATCGTGCAATCCTCCAGGCGGTGGAAAGCACCTTATCATGGATAAATCATACAGGGAAGCGGTACATTCCCAATTCCTCGACCGCCGCGGACTGGCCTCGGGCAGAGATTCTGTTCTGTTTGCTGTGTTTAATCGTGAACTTTCCACTGCCGAACGCGAGGGTCTTGAGTTTCTGTATGCCTACATGCCCCTGAGCGATCTGGCAATGAACGACGGCCACTACTACCTGCGTCAGGTACAAACAGCACTGGAAGCACGAGAGCATTTCTCCTGGGGAAAAACGATACCGGAAGACATTTTCCTTCATTTTGTTCTTCCTTACAGGGTCAACAACGAATACACCGATACGGCACGCCAGGTGTTTTACAAAGAACTTAAAGAGCGCCTTGGCGGGATGGATATGACCACGGCAGCGCTGGAAGTAAATCACTGGTGCCACGAAAAAGTGATTTACAAATCGACCGATGAGCGGACCTCCGGGCCGCTCACGACCGTAAGAACGGCTTTCGGGCGATGCGGGGAGGAATCAACCTTTACCGTTTCGGCCATGCGAGCTGCCGGTATCCCGGCCCGGCAGGTTTACACCCCGCGATGGGCACACACCGACGACAACCACGCCTGGGTTGAAGTCTGGATCGACGGAAAATGGCACTTCCTCGGAGCCTGCGAACCCGAACCTGCTCTGGATATGGCCTGGTTTGCAGAACCGGTGAAACGGGCCATGATGACCCATACCTTTGTGTTTGGTAAATACAACGGAAATGAAGAGGTTACCCAGACTACAGATTTCTATGCACGCCTGAACCTTCTCACAAATTATACCAATACCCGGCCCCTTACCGTAACCGTTACTGACGAAGAGGGCATACCCCTTGAAAATGCATCCGTGGAATTTGGATTATACAATTATGCGGAGTTTTATCCCATCTCAACACTCCCCACCTCGGGCGACGGCACCTGTACGCTAACCACCGGTTACGGAGACCTGATGATACAGGCAACCCTGAACGGTGTTTCCGCTGCAGTACTGTCGCGCGGCAACGACAGCGATAACGTTACGATTCAACTCGGAAAGCAAACCGCTGTATTTCCGGAAGGCGAATACCTTCTGGTACCCCCGCCCAAACAGACAATACCTTCCGCAGACCCTGAAATAGCAGCACGTAACAACCGCAGGCTACTGGAAGAGGACTCCATCCGAAACATTTACATTTCCACGTTTATCGACTCCGTTTCAACCGTAAGCCTGGCGGCATCTGCGGGTGCTGACCCGGAAAAACTATGGAAATACATGGCACAGAGCCGCGGCAACTGGCCCGAAATTAAGGCATTCATCGAAAATAAAGACAAAGCCGGCACCGAAACGGCTATGCTGCTTCTCGAAAACATCTCCGAAAAAGACCTTCACGACATCCGGGCTTCGGTTCTCAACGACCACCTTGCCGCACTGAATGAAACCGTTCTTTCACCCGGAATTACACCCGGGCAGTATAACCGTTACGTTCTTTCTCCCAGGATCGGGCGTGAATTCGTCACCACCTGGCGGAGTTTCATCCGGAATTACTTTCCTGCGAAGCAGGCTGAGCAGTTCCGGGAAGATCCTGCTTCCGTCAGAGAGTGGATATACAATAACATCCGCCTCGACACCATCCATAATTACTACGGCGTTCCGCTGAGTCCGGAAGGAATGCTTGAGCTAAAGCTGGCCGACCGATACTCCCGCGATCTGCTGTTTGTTGCCATCAGCCGCACCTTCGGAGTGCCGGCCCGCCTTGAACCGTCAACCCGCCGTCCACAGTTTTTGAATAACGACGAATGGATTGACGTTGCATTTACCCCTCAGCCGGTAAACCGCATCCCGCGCGGTCAGATCGTATTGATAAACGAAAGCCCGGATACCGATTTCATTCCGGGGTACTTCACCCACTACACCATTGCCCGCCTTGAAAAAGGACGCTTTATTACGCTCGACTATGAAACGGATGCCACCCTGCGAAGCTTCCCGGCAACATTGAGCGTCGATACAGGTTTTTACCGGCTGATGACGGGCAACCGCCTGAGTGAGGGGGAAGTGGCCTGCAACATACGGTATTTCAGGGTGAATGAAGGTAAAAGCACCTCAATGTCCATTCGTCTGACATCGGGCAGCAGAAAATCCGGAGCAATAGGTTTAGCCGATCCGGATGCTTCGTTCAGAGTTATTAACGGAAGTGGACGCGAAACTCTCCGGACCTCTCAAACGGAAAAGGGAATGGTTGTAGCCATCATTGATCCTTCGAAAGAACCTACCAGACACCTGATGGAAGACATCCGTTCTGCCCGGCGCGGTCTTCAGACCTGGGGAGGCAATGTGGTTTTTGTTGTTGCCAGCGGAAAACTCACCCGGGGATTCAATCCTCTGGATTATAAGGATCTGCCCACAACTGCAAAGTTTGGGTACGACGACCCTGGTGAAATTGCTTCAGCCATCAGCACCACCTGTTCCATTGAGGGTGTTCCCCAATGGCCGGTGGTGGCCGTTATCAACGGGAAAAATGAAATCACCTGGTACTCCGAAGGTTACAGCATTGGCCTGGGCGATCAGATTCTGAAGCAACTGTCGCTGATCCAGAAATAACGCAAGCTGCCGGTCGTTCACCGGAATGCTTATTCATTGCATTCTGTTTCCCGGAAAGGGAAAATGCATACGGTACTCGCAGATAATTTTAACTGCGGAATCTGCAGCAGAATTCATTTAAGCTTCGCGATTGATAAGCCTGGCCTTATCGAGCAGGTAAAAAATCAGCGACATAAGTACCCCGGCGATGGCAGCCAGAGCCATCCCCTTAAGCTGAACCGAGCCGATGTTGATGGCTGCATCGCCCACCCCAAGGATAAAGGTAACCGCTCCGGGAACCATATGCCGGTTTTTGCTGAAATCAACCTTCTGTTCCACAAACATTCGGAATCCCTGAACGGCAATAACACCGTATAGTAAAATGGTAATGCCTCCCATTACCGGCACCGGGATGGTTGAAATGGCGGCCGATACCTTCCCGATAAGGGCAAAACATATGGCCAGCACAGCGGCACCCCGGATTACCCATACGGAATATACCCGGGTAATTGCCATCACCCCGATGTTCTCTCCGTAGGTAGTATTGGGCGGCGATCCGGCAAAACCCGACAGCAGATTGCTGATGCCGTCGCCAAGCAGCGAGCGGTGCAATCCGGGGTTTTTCATCAGATCGGACTCCGTGATCCTTCCGGTCACGATCAGGTGGCTGATGTGTTCAGCCAGCACTACGATGCATGCCGGTGCTATGATTATAATCGCATTCAGGTCGAACACCGGTGCATGAAACTGCGGAAGGGCAAACCATGGCGCATTGGCAATTACACCGGTATCGACCATTCCGGTAAAGAGGGCGGTAAGGTAACCGGTAACAACGGCAAAGAGGATAGGAATCACCTGCATAAAGCCTCTGAACATCATGGTTCCGAAGATTCCGGTGAGAAGGGTAACCATACTCACCAGCAACACATCGGCCGAAGGAGTATAAGTCTGCACAACTTCACCAACGGGAGTAGAAGGAGGTGCCAGCCCGGCCTGCATAGCTGCTACCGGAGCCAGCTCAAGTCCGATAATGGCTACTACGGCTCCCATAACAGCCGGAGGCATCACCACATCAATCCAGCCGATGCCGTAGCGTTTGACAACAAACGACATGGCGATAAAGAACAATCCGAAGAAGATGAATCCCGACTGTGCATTGTTAAAACCGCCGTAACTCGCTATAATGAGCATGGTCGGGGCAATAAAGGCAAAACTTGATCCCAGGTAAGCCGGAATACCGCCCCTGGTAACCCAGGCATAAATAAGGGTTCCGATGCCGTTCATAAACAATGCAATGGCCGGATCCACTCCCAGAAGTACGGGAACCAGGATGGTGGCACCAAACATGGCGGTAAGATGCTGCAGACTCAGCGGCAGACTTTCGGCTAAGGGCATCTTCTCGCGGATGCCTACAATTCGCTTGCTCATCGTTCGATTTTTTACGGGTGATTTTGATGGCAGCAATTTAACGCAGTATTGCCAAATACCGGTTCGGTATATATGCGGTTTTCCCGATGTGTTTTCAACAACTTATTGACAATCCATACCCATCATGCAGGGGAAATGACCGGCATCCGAAAATTCAGAAACGGCAGGAAAAAGGTTCTTGCAAACAGAATCAGAATCCAACAGCAATATGAATTCCTGCACCCAGGTGATAATCCCGGGTATCGAAGCCGGCACTAAGAACCGGACCAATGTGCAGAGGCCCGACGGGGAATTCATACAATAATTCCATATGAGTGGCAAAACGGAACTCACCCGGATGTTCATCCTCAAACGCCAGACCCGGAGCCAGATTTATGCTGAAATGTCCGAAAGGCCTGTACGTACCGGCAAAGCCAAACCAGTTATGTCCGTGTTCGTCAAAAATCCGTTCATACCCGGCTCCAATTCCGAAACGCCCGGTGCCAGGGCGGTATATGTAATGCAGGTGCAGGGCATATGCCCGTTCGTCTTCCCCCGGAAACCAGGCAAGGGAGTTAACAACACCAAGTTCGTGCCGGTAGTCGTGATGATGGTTGTGCTTTCCCGGTTCGGGATCGCCTTCTTCACGGGCAATAAGCAGGACAGAGAAAAACAGGGAAGAAAAGAGCAACAGAAAGGTTTTACTATTCATAGTATTCAGGAGATAAACGGGGAGCGTAAAAGGTGTTGTACCGGGCACCCTTGGTTTTGATTTTCATAAACAACGAAAAACCCAAAATGATTATTTCTAAAGGAACTTTATCGGAAATCTGTGGCTGCAAATGACTTTGGAAGAATCAAAACCGCATACCCCCGGGATATACTGCCTTCATACTTATGGATTATTTTTATTTTTCAGATTCTTCTTCTGATAGTCCTTCAGAATTTTTCCGAAAATCCGTTCTTTTCGTTTACGCTCTTCGGCCGACGATTCGAAATGTTCTTTTTCCTTCTCCAGTTTCAAATAATTGTCGTAGCTGTCCCGGTCGAGATCTCCCCTCTCCAGGGCTTCGGTTACGGCACAGCCGGTTTCCGAGGTATGGGTGCAATCTTTGAATCTGCACTCCCGCGACAGGCTGGCAATGTTTCCGAATACCGATTCTATCCCTGTCCCGTCTTCCGCAATTCCAACTTCGCGCATGCCCGGGTTATCGATTAGGAAAGCTCCTTTTTCAAGGGCGATGAGTTCGCGGTGGGTGGTAACGTGCTTCCCCCTGCCCGCAGCTTTTCCGATGGCATCCGTACGCATTAGGTCCTTCCCCAAAAGGGTATTGACAAGGGTGGACTTGCCGGCTCCCGATGAGCCGAGCATGCAGCACGTAGTTCCGGGACGCAGGTACTCCTGCAACGCTGCATACCCTTCACGGGTTTGATTGCTCAGGAGAATAAGCGGAATACCGGGAATCCTCTGTTCTGTTCTCTGCTTCAGCAACTCAGCTTCTTCCTGTGTAACAAGGTCGGTTTTGGTAAGTACGATCACCGGTTCTATTCCGGCTGTTCTGCATAAGGTGAGATACCGTTCCAGTCGGTTTGGGCTGAAATCGCGGTCTACTGCCTGCAGCAGCAAGGCGTAATCGATGTTTGCAGCAATCACCTGTATTCCGGATGCCTGCCCTGCGGCCCTGCGTTTCAGCAATGAACTTCGCGGAAATATGGCATGAATGATACCCAATCCCCCCTCGTAAACCATAAGAGCCACCCAGTCGCCAACCGCCGGAAAATTTTCCGCGCTGCGGGCGGCAAACCGCATGTTGCCGGTGATTTCAGCATCCAGCTCCCCATCAGCCGTATGCACGACGTACCGCTCACGGTGGGCTGACACCACCCTTCCCGGGATGAGATCGCCGGACAAATTTTCGATGCGGAATCTCTCCATCGCATCCGTATAACCAGGCAGCATGTTAGTCTTCATACAGAAATGTTAACTGGTTTTTAATAAAATTATATTCTGCTGGCAGCCGGTTATAAATTAATATGCATGCTTCGGTACTTTTTTCGCTTTATATCCATCCCACATCCTTCAGCCTCTGTATAAAAGCAACCGAAGGTTCAAGCACTTCCACGGGCGATTCTTTGTGGGGCGTATGCCCTGCACCCGGAATAATTATACCCGCTGTACTTCCTTTGATATGATTCAAAATTGTACGAACCTGCTCTTCGGTACCGTATTCGTCGTTTTTACCCTGAATTGCCAGAAGAGGACACACGATGCCGGGCAAAAAATGTGTAATGTCCCAGCTCAGGAATTCGCTGCCGGTCCAGGTTTCTGTCCACGCCTCGAACATCTCGTCTGTTTTATCTCCATGGTATTTTTTTAACCGTTTATCAAGGCCGGAATGCCGATAGCTCTCCCTTGTTTCCTTTATCCCGCGAATCGTAATATCTTCCACGAACACATGAGCGCCTTCGGTAATAACGCCGCCGATTTTTGCAGGATATTTTGACGCGGCAATCAGTGCAATGGAACCCCCGTCGCTGTGACCGAACAATATGGGATTCAGGATGCCGCAATACTCCAGAAGGCCATGCAGGATATCTGCTTCCTTTTCAAGATACGAATTATCGCGCCGGCCACCGGTAAACGGAATGGATTTACCGTAACCCTGACGGTCATAGATCATTACGTTACATTCCGTCAGCTTTCCCAGCCTTTGCGGGAAGTTGCGCCATAATTCAATGCATCCGAGCGAATCGTGCAGGAAAACGATGTACGGCTTACCGGGAAAATCATCAAACCGATTTACTGCCAGCCCGCTGTATGGAAATTTCAATTCAGTCATTGTGCAACGCGATGTTGAATCTGCAAGCTTATGTACCCCTTACAAACCTTGTGTTTACTGAATTGACCGCTTCAGGGATTAACGATCAGCTTCTGATGAAACGTCCGGCCTTTATTGTCCGTCATCGTAAGTATATACAATCCCGCAGGCAGTTTCCCTGTGAATGAATTCGGCTGATTCCCGGTATTTTGGGTGCAAACCGTATTCCCGGCCAGATCGGTAATCCGGAGTTCACGAATGGTAAAGGGTCCCGAAATATCCACGGTGAAAGGACCGGATGCGGGATTGGGGTAGATTCGGAATACCGGGGATGCCTTTTCGGGTTCATAAACGGAGGTAAGGAGCGGGCATCCGGTGACCGGGTCAGGATACTGAACCTCTCCCTGCAGCGAATAACAGTCGAGCGAATACCCGGGCATGTCGGTCCTACAACCCGGAGAGGCTTCCACCAGGCCAAAAGTTGAGCCAATGCCTTCGATAAGGTAAATCTCATAGCAGCTGTTTATCAGCCAGCGTTTGCAAAACTGGTCTCCAACCAAAACGGAATCTATGGAAATTACCGTATCGGGCGTATCAATTTCCCGCTGAAGGTATCCTCTTACGGTGTCGCCGGCTTCGAGGGTAAAATCATAGAGCAGCACTTCTCCGTTCGAACCGGGAGGCACGATAAACACTTTCCTCAGACCCGTATCCTGTCGTATGGCTCCCGCATATCCCGGAAAAATGGACTGTGTACAGCCTCCCGATCCCGAGAAATACACATAGGGAATCCGGAGGCTGCTATACATAAAGTCGCCAATTACCGTATCGGCACCGAAGGTTATGGAATAGCTTTCCGTTGAAAATCCTCCCATAAAACACATCCCCTGGAAGCGTTCGAAATTCCACCATGCATTGTCTTCCGGGAAGGAATGGTAATTCCGGTTCTGTGCTGAAGCGTGCATAGCCAGCAGCACCGCTGTTATGAAGATAAGTTTTCTCATAAAATTATACAATCCGGTTTGAACTTAAGGACGATAAACATCAATGCCTGAAAAACATCCCGTTTACCGTATCTCAAAGTTAGTAAAAAACTGCAGGCCGGAGCAGTTGCATACATTGTACCTGTTCCCGATTGCAGAAAAATTTACCGGATACGGCTGGAATAAATCCGCACCTGCCTGTCTCAGCAAAAACTACTTCGCTGCAGGCGCCGGGGCATTCCGGATTTTGATCTTGTCGTCCTTTGTCAACCCTTCCAGTACTTCCACATTCAATCCGTCGCTGAGGCCGGTTTTTATAAGCTGTTTGCGGAACGTTTGCGGGGATGTTTCAATCTCAACCCAGGCGGAATCGCCATCGTAAACGACCAGGCTTTCCTGAACTGCCAGCACGCTGTCGCGGCTTTCCAGTACAATATCGGCATTGGCGCTATACCCGGCGCGGATAAATAGGTTTTCTTTCAGGGAAACGGCAGCGCGGATCTCAAACTGTATAGCACCGTTTTCCTCCACTCCTTTCGGGGAGATGTGCTCCAGGCTGGCGGTAAACCGCTCTGCATCAATGGCTCCGACGGTAAGGATCAGTTCCATCCCTTCGTGGAGTTTTCCGACTTCCGACTCATCCACTTTACCTTTGAAAATCATCTCACCCATATCGGCAACCGTAGCAATGGTGGTGCCATCGTTAAAGGTGTTGCTTTCAATCACCGAGTTGCCCACCTCAACGGGTACGGTAAGAACCATGCCGGCGATGGTGGAGCGGATAATGGTATTGCTGGCGGATCCGGCATTCTTCGTGATACCTTCGCGTATAAGCTGAAGGTTGTTCTCAGCCGATTCCACATCCTGACGGGCAGTTTTCAAAGCCACATCATAGGTCTGAAGTTCGGCTTCGGCTATCACTTTGCTTTCGAACAGCGATTTTTGCCTGTCGTAGTTTTTCCGGGCATCGTCAAGCGAGATTCTGGCACGGTTAAGTCTCGATTCGGCTTCATTCAGGCTGATCATATTGGGTATGATCCTCACTTTGGCGATCATATCGCCTATTTTAACCTTTTCGCCCGGTTCAACATAGAGCTCGGCAATTATGCCTGAAATCTGCGGTTTTATTTCTATCTCCTTACGCGGCACTACCTTACCCGTAGCCACGGTTTTCCTGACGATATCGGTAACCGATGCAACCGATGTTTCATATATTACCGGCTTAGCCTGCGATTTGCGGTAAAGATAAACGATGGTGCCTGCAAATACCACCAGAATTACCAGGCCGAGAAGGATTTTAAGGATCTTTTTCATTGTATGCTATATTAGAGAGTTAAGGCTTTTGATTTATTCATACCTGAGGGCATCTATGGGTTTTATGCTGACTGCCTTCCGGGCAGGGATCAATCCGGCTACCGCCCCTGAAATAATCAGGATCACCAGTGCAGAGACGGCCATATTGAAATCTATATTCGGATTCTGAAACATATTCGAATCCCCGCCGCTGTTGATCAGGGCATAGTTCACCAGTTCAAGAATGCCTACGCCGGCAACCAGCCCGACATAACCTGCAAATGTGGTCAGGAAAACCGATTCGGTGATGATCTGCGTGATGATGTTGAGCGGGCTTGCGCCTATGGCCCTTTGTATCCCGATCTCTTTGGTACGTTCTTTCACAATTACCAGCATTATGTTGCTTATGCCAATCACCCCGGCAAGCAGGGTACCTATACCCACAATCCAGATCAGCCCGTTAATGCCGGCAAAAAGTCCGGTCATCTGGTTGTACTGCTTTTCCAGATTAAATGAGCCGATGGCCTGTGGATCTTCGGACGAAACGGAGTGGCGTCTCCTGAGCAGTGCCGAGGCTTTTTCTTCGACGACCGAAGCCGGCACGCCGGGTTTTGAGGTAAAGGCAAACCAGCCGATAATATCGCCCCAGTTGTAAACCCTCTGAAAAGTGGTAAGAGGGATAAAAACGCTCTGCTCTTTATCGCCGCCGAAATTCACACCTGAGTTCTTCGGTTTAAAGACTCCGACAACCTGAAAGTAAATCCCTTGTATCTGAATGTATTGACCGACAGCATTTTCGCCGGGAGCAAAAAGCACTTCATTTACTTTGTTCCCGATCACGGCAACCTTTCTTTTCTCTTTAATGTCGGCATGATTCAGGAAGCGCCCGTTATCAATCACTACCGGGTCAATAAGGTTCCATTCGGGATAGTCTCCCATTATTGAAAATGCTCCCGATTTGGTGCCCCTCACTACGTTGTTGCCTCCGCGGAAGCCTCCGGTCTGCGTTCTGGGCGCCAGGTGTTCTATTTCAGGAATTTCGCGTCTGAGAGCCTCCACATCGTCGGCCCTGAAATTGAAATTCCTCCCCCGCGGAAGTCCTTTGTAGGGAACGGTGGTCGGGCGGGTCCACATAAATACACTGTTGGTGGCAAAGTCGCCAAAGTCGCTGGTGATCCCGTTTCTGAGTCCATTACCCGATCCAAGCATGATTATCAGCATGAATATACCCCAGAATACGCCAAATGCCGTGAAGAAGGTACGTAGCTTGTTCTTCTTCAGTGCACTGATTATTTCCTGCCAGCGATCAAGGTCAAACATTGTGTTGGAGTCTTATAGTTGCTTCGTAATGTAAATTCGCGGAATTATTACTATTCATCCCTCAGTGCTTCAATGGGTTTGATGGCAGCTGCTTTACGGGCCGGGATAAATCCTGCCAGTGCCCCGCTCAGTACAAGCAATATAAGTGCATAGATGGCAATCCTCAGATCCACCGAAGGCTGGGTAAAGAACTCCGATTCTATTTTGCTTCCGACGGTCTCCAGCACCACAACGCCGAGCACCAGTCCGAAATATCCTGCAAAGGAGGTAATCAGCACCGCTTCCTGAAGCACCAGGCTCACGATGCTCCATGGCGTTGCCCCCATGGCTTTGCGGATTCCGATCTCTTTGGTCCGGTCTTTCACCACAATCATCATTATGTTGCTTACCCCGACAATACCGGCAATGATGGTTCCGAAGCCGATCACCCAGATAAACATCCGGATACTGGAAAAAAGCCGGATAAACTTCTGAAATTCTTCCAGACTGTTCCAGGTAAAAATAGCCCGCGGGTCGGCAGGATCGAATTTGTGGAGGGCAGCCAGCTTTGACCGCACTTCCTGCTCAATCTGTTTGCTTTCGTCCACCGAAGCATCCCCAACGGTAAGGGCAATGGTATTGATCCGGTTGTCGCCCGAAAATACCCTCTGTGCCGTTGAAATGGGCAGGTATACCGTTTGCATGTTGTCGTCGCGGTTATCCTCATCGGTAAACAATCCCACCACTTTAAACGGAACTCCGTTTACGCTGATGTATTTGCCCATGGGATCTTCCCCCTTGAAGAGAGCCTCTTCCACCTGGGTGCTGATTACGGTCACTTTTCGGAACTGACCGATATCGGGATCGTTGATAAACCTCCCTTTGGTAATGGTGATTTTTTCTATGTGCGCATAATCGGGATAAACATTCCTCACGTTAAAGGAGCCGAATTGCTTTTTATAGGATAGGGTGTTGCTTCCCCACATATTGTAGCGCGAAGAACTTTTGTCTATCCCCTTAACGGATTTTTTTACCGCGTCGTAATCTTCATTCACCAGCTGAATGTTACGCCCGGGTTTCATGCCCTTATACGGAAGGCTGGTCTGACCGCTCCAAACCCAGATGGTATTGGTGGCCGATGATTCAAACTGCCTGTTTACCCCGTTTTGCAGTCCGTTCCCTGAACCCAGCAGTATCATCAGCATAAAAATACCCCAGGCTACGCTGAACCCGGTCAGGAATGTCCTGAGCTTGTTCTTCCTGATGGTGCTGAAGATCTCCTGCCATTTATCGGTGTCGAACATAAGCGGATGCCAGTTTAGCGGTTTCTTTTCCGTATTTTTAATTAACTCGTTTTGCCATTCAGTACTTCCGTTTCTATCAGCCCGTCCTTCAGGCGGATGATGCGTTTGGTCATGTGGGCAATGTCGTTCTCGTGCGTTACAATGATGATGGTGATTCCTTCCCGGTTGATTTCCTTAAGGATCTGCATTACTTCGTAGGATGTGGTCGTGTCGAGCGCTCCGGTAGGTTCGTCGGCAAGGATTACCTTTGGCTTCGAAATCAAAGCCCGGGCAATGGCGATGCGCTGTTTTTGTCCGCCCGACAGCTCGCTGGGCATATGTTCGGCCCACTCTTTCAATCCCATGCGCTCGAGGTATTCCATGGCGATGCGGTTGCGCTTTTTGCGCGGCACATCCTGATAGTACAGCGGCAGAGCAACGTTTTCCACTGCATTTTTGAACGATATCAGGTTAAACGACTGAAATACAAAACCGATGTAGCGGTTACGCAGCGCGGCCGCTTTGGTTTCGCTCTGGTTGCGGATTAGTGTACCATCAAGGTAATAGTCACCGGTATCGTAATTGTCGAGGATTCCCAGTATGTTCAGAAGAGTCGATTTCCCCGATCCCGATGAACCCATAACCGAAACGAACTCACCCTGCTGAATGCCAAGGTCGATGCCCTTGAGAACATGCAGGCTGTTGCTGCCGGTAGTGTATGATTTGTTGATGTTTGTAAGCCTGATCATCTCTGGTGCTATTTCTCGTGTAATGTTTTAATGCCGCTTTTCGGGGCGTTTGGTAAACAGCAATTATGCCAATATTTTATGTCATTGTTTTTCAGCCGATTGTCGATCACAATGAAAACTTAATGCTGCCTGTGTGTTCATTTTTGCGATGGTAGTGTGCGGAAGCGTTCACTGTCAAAGCGGCCAACCGGACACAAAGTTCGGCGAAAGATGATATGATGAAGAACGGAATATGGTGAACCGTTTAAATGAAGGTATGAATCGTTGTACCACCGGGGTGAAATGCGATGCAGGATGCATTAACCGATACGATGGTAAGAAAGACTGCTGCGAAGTTTCCCTGAAGCATAACCTTCAGATCTTCGGAATTTCAGTACGGCCGGCTATCCCGCAAAGGAATTAAACACCGGGCATATGCCAGCTCTGTGCAGCACCGGGCAGAGACGAACTTATCCGATCACTTTTTCTTTTTTCAGGATGGAAAGTATGGCATCGCGCAATCCGGCGAGCTCTCCATAACGCCCGGCATCCGAACGCAGCCGGATAAACCGGAATTCCCCTGCCAAACCTTTCAGGTGCAGATAATGATAAAAAGCAAAGAGACCGCTCAGGCCTCCGGCGGCAACAGCAGTCAGGGCAATAAGCCAGTTTCCGCTTAATCCTGCGATCAGGAAAAAGGCAAGGAGATACCAAAGCAGGTAAGTAACAAAACTGGCTGCGTAATTAACGGAGCTCACAAATTGCTTGTCCTTTACTTTTCCCGAAAGAAATGACGGCAATTTATACGGGATATAGTTGAAAACCATCCCGGCAAGGTGAACCGGAAGAAGAACGACGGAGAGCAAAATTTTTAAAAACCAATTTAACAGGCAAGGTCTGTTTTTCCCAAAAAAGCGATCCCGGATTCCATATTTCCCGATCAGATCAAAATACGGTTTGCTGAGCTCCTGAAGCCGGGGCAGCAGATCCGCATTCTTCAGGGCTGCCTCGTTGAGATTTTTGATAAACGTCCGGTCGTATTCAAACTGCCGGATCCGGCCCTGACGGCTTTTCTGTACGTTTCCGTGAAGGGTATTATTGATGCGCAGCAAATTGCTGTAAACATCAAAATACTCCTCGTTTTCAACGTGGATCATAAGCGACCTGATGGCTTCAGCCAGCTTATCCCTGAGCAGGCCGATGGCGCGCTGGGGGTTTTCCCGGTAAAGGGGATAAAATTCCGATACCGATACGGGCCTGCCGTAAATAAGCAGCAAACTGGTGCCGGCACGGGTATAACTGGTATAATCGATGCCTGCTGGAACAATCTGAATATCCGATGTAAACGATTCCGATTCCGCAGTTTGAAAGGCTATGCGGCAGATCCCCTTTTTCAGGGTCTGCAGTTTTTTGATGGGACTGTGGGTTCCTTCGGGAAGAATGGCTATCGGAAGGCCGGACTTCAGCACCCGGGAGGTTCGGGCGAAGGTCTCATAGTTTTGGTTCATTGTTTCAGCACCGTCCCTGGGTCTGAAAACGGGCAGAATCTTCAGGAAATAGAGTATCCGGGCTATCGTTTTCTTTTTAAAAATATCGGCTCTTGCCAGAAATACCACAGGCTTTCCATAGCCATACAGCAAAGCCAGGGCATCCATCAGGGCATTCTGATGGTTGGAGGCGAAAATAAGCTGGGCATTGCGGGGAATGTTCTCACGGCCCAGAATAATGAAACGGCGGTAAAACAAATGAAAATAAAACTGCGTAAGCCGGTAAAGGATACGGTAGAGAATGGTGGTTTTTTCGATATTCTGGAGTCCCATGGTGAGTCCGGCCTGGATTAAAAGTGAAGAGTTTTCTGAAAGCTTCCGTATCAGGCGACCTCCGGCACCCTGGCACGCCGGATGGCAGACCAGAATGCAGCCAGACTTAATCCGGCCAGAATATGCCATATACCCCACCATGCGGCAATAAATGCCATACCGCCCATATTGAGGTCGGGTGGAAAGATTTTGGGATTAAACAAAAGCACCAGACCCAGACCCGAATTCTGAATTCCGGTCTCAATGGATATGGTACGCCGGTCGATGCGGTTTAATCCAAAAGCCGATGCAGTGAAATAACCGGTAAACAACGCCATGGCATTATGTACAAATACAAGCAGCACAATCCACTTTGCATACTTAATGAAATAGTCGTAATTGTTCCGGAATGCCAGCAGGACGAATGCGGCAAAAAGAATCAGCGAAAGAATTTTTATGGGCTTTTTGATTTTCTGGGTCAGCCGCGGAAGTTTCTGCGAAAAGATGATACCGGCAAAAACGGGTATTCCAAGCAGAATAACCACCGTACGGAACATATCAATGGCATCGATGGTAATGGGACGCAGCAGAGGGGAGGTTGTGGAATAGAGTTTTCCCCAGAAGGCAAAATTAAGAGGCGTCATAAAAACTGCCAGAATGGTTCCGGCAGCCGTAAGGCTCACCGACAGTGCAACATTTGCCTTTGCAACACTGGAGATAAAATTGGAGACGTTTCCCCCGGGACAGGAAGCAACCAGTATCATCCCGAAAGCAACGGAAGGTGTGATGTACTTGCCAAAAATCCAGACTGCCACAAAGGTAACGGCCGGCAGAAGCAGAAACTGAGCCGAAAGTCCGATGGCAACTTTCCGGGGATTGCGCAATACGTCCATAAACTGATCCCACCGAATGTCGAGCGCAACACCAAACATGATAAAACCGATGGTAATGTTCATGAAATGCAGGCCGGCCTGACTGAAGTTTAACCGAATGCTGTCGAGAAGCAATAAATCTTCGTGCATATTCCCGGGTTTAGGTTAGCGATTGAAAAGTAAAACTAAAAAAAATATCTGTACCTTAAATACATCCGGCTCAATTTAAGCAATAGAAAACTTAATAACTCAATTTCAGAAGCTTCATTCATAAAACGACCCGGCTTTCGTTAATAAAGCCGGGTCGGGAGGATGATATTTACGATGGAAATTCCCTTTCCCCGGAGGATTACTTGGCTAAGGTAACTTTCCAGCCATCTTCCGTATTTATAAGCGTAGCATTTGAATCCTCAACTTCGCCGTTACCGTATGTGATTTTAAGTTTTACCTCGGCCTTTGTGCCATCGTCCGTAATGCCTTCGCTTACCACATCCATATACCTGATGCCGCCTTTCTCCTCAATTTGTCTGGAACCTTCACCGAGAAGCTCTTTCATCTTCTGCATCTCTTCCTCCGTGGCTTCCCCGGAACCATCCATCAATTGTATCGCCGATTCCAGATCCCCTTTTTCAATGTCTAGCATAAACGACTTACTAACATCGGCCGGCGATTTGCCTGAACCTGAGCAGGAAATCAGGGTACTGAACGCTGCCGCCGAAACAAGGGCCAGAATTACTACCAGAAATTTTTTCATAATTATATGATTTAAGGTTAATAATGAGAGTAAACTTCGTAAAGTAGCGGACTGTTTAAAATATGCCCGGGCAATATCAGGCTGTCAGCAATAAACGAGGCATTCGTCCGTGCAAACCGGTTGCCTGTCAGATTCAGGCCTGCCGAAAGATAAGCCTTCCATACCAGCTCGGTACAGTAAAGCCGGTCGTCGCTCCGGATACTGAATGCTTTATCGAAAGCCAGGCGGTTCTGATAATATTTCTCAGCAGCTGCAGCCGCCTGAAATACAGCCTCCGGATCATCGTTCTTCAACCGGAACACGGCAAACTGAGCAGCCTTTTCCGGAGACAGAAATTCCGTGAGCAAATCCCGTTTTACCAGTTCTTCTCCGTTCTTGCCGGATTCGCCCGGAACCGCGTGGATTACATAGGGTATTCCATCTTCAAGGGCTACTATGCCGGTATGCGAAAACGGAGATTCCCGGTCGTTCAGCAATACCAGAGTACTCACCAGACTGCGGCCGCGCCTGAAAATAATGTCGCCGCTGCAAACCCCGGGCAGGGGACCGTTTTCCAGGATAGTTACATCCTCTTCCGGGTTTATTCTGCCATCCCGCCCCGCGGCCTGACCCAGAATCAGTCCGATAACAGCCAGCATCAGAACAGCAGACGGAAGCATCTTTCCAATAAACATATAATCAACTGCGAAACGGGTGTTCCTTTTCAATGGTGCAAATCCGGAAGGTGTACTAACAAAGATATACCATAAATTCCGATATTTCCAAATTAAGCTATAATGAAAAATGCGTTCCCAAAAGATTCACAATAAGTCTGTCCCGTACATTCACTGGTCTGAATTATCAAAATTCTGGTTAATAAAGACTTATTTCTCTGAATGCCGTTAACTGTCAAAAATTTAATTTTTCAGGTTAACGGGCTGTTCCATATTCTGAAAAAGGATATAATCCGTAGTGCGGGCTGCCGGAATCCATGATTTTCGACTTTTTGCCGCTCATGTTTGTATTGGTTTGATATGCGGATTTCAAAAAAAATTATATTTGACAAACCTAACCTTAATCTGCGCCGTGCATTTCAAGCAACTCTTCCGCCGCAAGTCCGTCGAAATGATCCTTATGCACGCCAGAACCGAACAGGAGGCCGGGCATCTGATGCGCAAGGATCTGGGCGTGCGCGACCTTACCTCTTTCGGGATTGCTGCCATTATCGGTGCCGGCATTTTCAGCACCATCGGGAATGCCGCGGCTTACGGCGGGCCGGCTGTGTCGCTGCTCTTTGTATTTTCGGCCATAGCCTGCGGTTTTTCAGCCTTGTGTTATGCACAGTTTGCCTCTTCCATCCCCCTCAGTGGCAGCGCCTATACCTATGCATATGCCAGTTTTGGCGAACTGGTGGCATGGATTATCGGATGGGATCTGATTATGGAGTATGCCGTAGGAAACATAGCCGTAGCGATTTCGTGGAGCGGCTATTTCTGCGGATTGCTTTCCGGATTCGGCATTCATATACCCGAGTATCTTGCCACCGATTACCTGAGTGCTTCCAGGGGATTTAAGGAAGCCTCCGATCTTCTTGCAACCGGTATGCCTCTTGCAGATCTGCCCGGAGAGCTGGCAGAAGCCTGGCGCGCATGGACCCTGGCCCCTGCACCGGGCGGACTCAGGCTGATTGCCGATGTGCCTGCATTTGCCATCGTTGTTTTTATCACCTGGTTGGTTTACAGGGGTATACGGGAGTCGAAAAGGGCCAGCAATATCATGGTACTGCTCAAAGTCGCCATTCTGCTGATGGTAATCGCCGTGGGCGCGTTTTATGTCAATCCTGAAAACTGGAGTCCTTTCGCACCAAACGGAATCAGCGGTGTGCTGAAGGGGGTCTCGGGCGTGTTTTTTGCCTACATCGGCTTCGATGCCATATCCACTACCGCCGAAGAGTGCAAAAATCCGCAGCGCGACCTTCCCCGCTCCATGATCTACTCACTGATCATCACTACTGTGCTTTATGTGGCCATAAGCCTGGTACTCACCGGTATGGTAAGCTACCACCTGCTCGGGGTAAGCGACCCCCTGGCCTTTGTGTTCGAACGGCTCAACCTGCCCATGCTGTCGGGCATTATAGCCATCAGCGCCGTAATCGCCATGACCGGCGTATTACTGGTTTTTCAGGTCGGACAACCACGCATCTGGATGAGCATGAGCCGTGACGGACTGCTGCCTCCCCTCTTTTCCAGACTTCATCCCAAATACAAAACCCCGGCATTCTCCACCCTCATCACCGGCATTCTGGTGGCCGTCCCAACCCTGTTTATGAACCTCACCGAAGTTACCGACCTTACCAGCATAGGTACCCTGTTTGCCTTTGTACTGGTTTCGGGCGGTATCCTTATCCTTGACGGGAAGAAAATCCCGGCCGGAAACCTTGGAAGCAAAGGCAGCGGAAAATTCAGGGTTACTTATATCAACAGCCGCTACTGGCTGCCCGTAATATGGCTGGGCGTATTCCTGATTCTGCTTAAACTTGATCCCGAAGACCTTAAGTCCCTGATCAGTTTCGCCCGCCTTCCCGGAGAAACCGCATGGGATGTGGTGAAACATAAAATACCGCATGCCGCTTTCCTGTTTGTGGCCGTATCCGTAACCTGGATTGCCGTAAAAAAGGAGCTCTCCCTGATTCCCGCACTGGGACTGCTCACCAATTTTTACCTGATGTCGCAGCTGGGAATCACCAACTGGATGCGCTTCCTGATCTGGCTGGTAATCGGACTGGTACTCTACTTTGTTTATGGCGCACATCACAGCCGGATCCGAACGCTAAGATAGGCACACAAGCCTGCGACTTCACTGCAAACTCTTCCCATTTACAGCATACGCCTGTTCACCGGAGAAGCAGACGGCCTGTGTGAACCTCCCCAAAAAAATAAATCACACATATCGCTTGCGATATATTTTTTTGTATTTTTGCATCGTGTTCGATATAATCGCAGAAGACAAACAATAAATAAAATTAAACACATGAACATCCCGAAAAAACTGCAGTGGGGTTATAATATTAAAACCCACTGGATATTAAGCATTTTCAGAATTCTGTTGGGAATAAACCTGCTGTTTGCGGGGGTAAGCCACTTAACTTTTGCACGGGCAGAATTTGTAGCACAGGTACCTAACTGGGTGCCGGTTTCCGACGACCTTACCGTTCTGCTTTCGGGTATTGCGGAAATAATACTGGGTCTGGCGCTGCTGATTCTGCCAAAATGGAAAGCACTGACTGGTTGGGCGGTGGCGCTTTTCTTCGTGATCATCTTCCCGGGAAACATCGCGCAGTATGTGAATCAGATCGATGCATTCGGCCTGGATACCGACAGGGCACGGCTCATCCGCCTGTTCTTTCAGCCTGTGCTGGTCGCATGGGCACTGTGGTCGTCCGGAGCATTTAAAGCATTTAAAAACAGAACTTAAAACCAATTTACTATTATCATCATGAGCAACAACTTTTATCGGTTTGAAGCAAAAAGCCTGAACGGAAAGCCGGTCAGCATGGAAACCTACAGGGGGAAAGCCATTCTGGTGGTAAACACAGCCAGTAAATGCGGGCTTACGCCACAGTATGAAGGATTGGAAGAACTTTACAAAAAATACAAAGACCAGGGACTGGTCATACTTGGATTCCCCTGCAACCAGTTTGCCAACCAGGAGCCGGGCGACGAAACCTCCATTTCGGAAGGCTGCCTGATCAACTACGGCGTTACCTTTCCCATGTTTGCCAAGGTAGATGTAAACGGGGAAACTGCACATCCCGTTTTCAAATACCTTACAACCGAGCTAAGGGGTTTACTGAGTAAAAAGATCAAATGGAACTTCACCAAATTCCTGATCGATACCAATGGAATGCCTTACAAACGCTTTGCTCCGGTTACCAAACCCGCTGCCCTTGAACCATACATCCGCAAGGTGCTTGGGATTTCCTGAATATTCCATCGCCTGCGACCCATTCAATGCTTAACTTTGCCTGAACCCGGCCGGAGATTTCCCTGCCTGTTTTCGGTGAAATAAAATTAAATACCGTTTGCCATGGCCTACGAACAATTAAAACTCGAAAATCAGCTCTGTTTTCCCGTTTATGCAGCCTCGCGTTTAATTACCCGGGAGTATCAGCCTTATCTGGAAAAGCTGGGCATTACCTATCCGCAATACCTTGTTTTCATGATTTTGTGGGAAACGGACAATGTTCCGGTAACGGAGATTGCCGGAAAGCTGATCCTGAACACCAATACCATCACGCCCCTGCTGAAGCGGATGGAGCAGATGGGGTTTATTAAGCGTCGGCGCTCTCAGGAAGACGAACGCAGGGTAATGGTCGGTTTAACGGAAAAAGGACAAGCCTTGCAGGCAGAAGCTGCAAGCATCCCGCAAGCCATGGTTGAACAGCTCCGGAAGAGCAATCTGAATGTGGAAGATCTCCTCAAACTTAAAGAAAGCCTGAACGCCGTTATCCGGTTCCTCTCGACGGAAAAAACACCCGATTAAAACCGCCACCAACTACTGTCATATTTGCTGTTTTTTCAGTTTCAGGGGTACTTAATGAATCCTTCTTCATCCATATCAGGTCCGTATCAAGTCCGATTCAGGTCCGTATCAAGTCCGTATCAAGTCCGTATCAGGTCCCTTTTTAATCGGACCTGAATCGGCTTTGGTATAGCGCAATCATGGAGGAATCGTGGAGTGTACAGCCCAAAAACTGCAGGAACTGCGTCTCTGAAAGCGGGAATTCAGTGTCCGCGGGAGTAATAATCCTCCGGAAACAGTCAAATAAAGCAGGTGAAGACGACATCCTGTCCGGGCTACAGCTATCTCCCGGTCCTGAGAACGTGAAGTTCGAGTTTTCGGACCCACACGGCCAGCCATCCCATCAGAATACGCGGCCATATCAGCCAGTGGAGGGCATAGCCCAGTGTCAGGAAAAGCAGGGGATCCTCCAGCTGTGAATGCGATACGGCTACGTGATGGTTGAGAAGGTCGGCATCGCTGCGGCTCATCCGCCCTTTTTCGCGCTGATCGATCATGATGGCCGATCCGTATGCCAGTCCGATAAGATTGGCGACTACCCACGAAAGGGTAGCACTGCGGGGCAGGCCGAAGATCTTCATAACCGGGCCCAGGGGTTTATTTATGGCCGAAATCCAGCCAAACTCCTCCATCAGCTGCTGTGCAATCAGCAGAATATTGACTAAAACAAGGATTTTCAATACCGTGGCGGTAATTGACGACAGCCAGTGCATCAGAGCCTGTACCAGGGTAATACCGGGACCGGCGACGGAAATAGGGACTTCCGACATCGCTCCGGGCATCACCATATTGAGCAGCCATGCAGCAAGGAAACTGCTTCCGAGCCGCAGAAAGACCATTCGCATTACCGAAGATCCGGTCCGCTTCATCACCGCCGATTCAATCAGGAATCCATGGGAAATTAAACACATCACCGCCAGTATGGTACCTTCACGCAACGGAAAATCCAGCATTGCCAGGATGGCCACCACCGAATAGATGTTTGTAAAAATACTGGTAATAAAAACCACCGCAGAAGCACCGGGGAGCCCCAGCCGGCTGAACAGAGGACTGGTATAAGCGGCGACCAGGCTGAGAATGCCGTAATGGTCGAGCAGCATCACGGACAGAGAAACCGGAACCGTTATTTTTATTAACCACCAGGCGGTTTTAAGTCCTTTAGGCAAGGCAGTCATAACCGACTTCCGTATCCTTCCGCTAAGGTCATTTTCTGGCATAAAAGGTGCGAATGGTAAAAGGCTGCAAAGATAGAATATATGTTTTGCCATCATCAGTGAAACCGGAAGGCTTTTTGGGAATACGAGGGTTTTCGCAGCGGTATCTTTCGGATAAGTTTCCTTACATTTGCTCTCCCAATCGTCTGCTATGTCGAGCCTTGAAATCATTGCCCTGATTGTCTCGGGCGTTTTCGTCGGTTTTATCAACACCCTGGCCGGAGGAGGAACCATCATTTCGCTTTCGCTGTTTATGTTTATGGGCCTTCCGGCTGACATAGCCAACGGCACCAACCGCATTGCGGTGATTCTGCAGAACATGACCTCTGTCACCACCTTCAGGCAGCAGAAACTGCTCGACACCCGCAAGGCTTTGTGGCTTTCCATCCCTACCGTTATCGGTTCCATCATCGGAGCACAGTTGTCGGTGCAGATCGATGAAGCCACCTTTCGCAAGGCAATTGCCGTTGTGATGCTGATGATGGTGTTTTTTATCCTGACAAAGCCCGCCAAATGGCTGAAAGGGCAGGAAGCCCTGCAGCTGAAAAAGGTAAGTCCGCTGCAGATGCTGATCTTCTTTGGCATCGGCATTTACGGTGGGTTTGTACAGGTAGGGGTGGGTTACTTTCTGCTGGCAGGCATCGTGCTCGGGGCAGGCTACGACCTGGTAAAAGCCAATGCCATCAAGGTTTTTATCGTGCTGCTCTATACCCTGTTCGCCCTGGTGGTTTTCGTGGTCAACGATAAAGTGAACTGGCAGTTCGGACTGATACACGCTATCGGTAATATTATCGGAGCCTATGTTGCCTCCCGTTACGCGGTAAACTGGGGCGCCAGCTTTATCCGCTGGTTTATTATTGTCATAATTTTCATCACCTCTGCCGATCTTTTCGGCATCATCGACATACGCGGGATGTTCTCCTGAAATCTGCTGCTGAATCCCGCCCCGGCCTTTTTAACTTACGATAAAAAACACACCGCATGAAACATCTGGCATTGACACTTTTACTCTCCATCCTGATGACCATCCCCCAGGCAATGGCACAACAGCCGGTATGGGCTCTGGTAATCCACGGCGGAGCTGGCAACGTTACACCCGGGCGCATCACCCCCGACAAGCAGGTACAATACGAGGCAAAACTGCTGGAGGCACTTGCTGCGGGACAAAATGTTCTGGCGGGCGGAGGTACAGCCATGGATGCAGCGATTGCCGCTGTGCAGATTATGGAAGAAAGCCCTCTTTTCAATTCGGGGAAGGGCGCCGTTTTTAATGCAGACGGAAAAAACGAACTGGATGCCTCCGTGATGGATGGTCGCACAGGGAAAGCCGGAGCAGTTGCCGGGGTTACCGTTATCCGCAGTCCGGTGGAAGCAGCCCGGAGGGTCATGGATTCCTCGGCACATGTGATGCTTTCGGGACGGGGTGCCGAAGCCTTCGCACGGGAGCAGGGTCTTGAGCTGGTGGAACCCTCGTATTTTTATACCGACGAAAGCTGGCAGGAATACATGAAAGTTAAGGAAAGGCTTGAAAAAGAAGGTCGTAAGGGTACAGTTGGCGCGGTGGCACTCGACAAGGAAGGCAATCTGGCGGCTGCCACCTCAACCGGAGGCATGACCTTCAAAAAATACGGCCGCATCGGCGATTCTCCGGTGATAGGTGCCGGCACCTATGCCTCCAACGAAAGCTGTGCCGTATCGTGTACGGGCCACGGCGAGTATTTTATCCGGAATTCGGTAGCCTACGATGTTTCCGCACGTATGCTGTACCTGGGTGAAACGGTGGATCAGGCAGCAACATATATCATAAATGAGAAACTAAAAAGCCAGGGCGGTACCGGCGGACTAATAGCCTTGGACAAAAACGGAAACATAAGCACGCCGTTCAACACTCCGGGAATGTTCAGGGGGTTTGTAACCTCCGCTTCCGGACCGGAGGTTAAAATGTTCCGATAGGAAAGGTCATTTCAGTGTTCTCAAGGGACAATACGGTTTCTGGCACTGACATCCCTCCCGTCCGCTTCAAGGACTATTTTTGACTCAAATCTGTAAATCAGTTTCCGGATATCGTCCGGCAACAGATAGTAATCCTTCAGTTTTTGTTAATAGGCCGGTGAAATCTTGTCGCTGTTCAAACAAAACTCTGCCCCTTCCAGCAAATGATAACCCAGTCCGTGAAAGACGGCTGTGCTGTCGGCGAAAACTTCAGCCGTCCGCATAAAACGGTCAGAAAAAACATAGTTAAGCCCGAAAACCATCAATCCGAGATCGGAGCGCTCAAAATAATCCACAATATGGCCGATCTCATGACCAAACCATCCTATTATCGAATTTATAGAAAAATCACGGTAAAAAATTCCGTTTAACGTAGGATCTTCATTTATCAGAATCCTGTATACCCTGTTCGATTTATTCGTAAAAACATTGACCTGTGGCTGAGACCGCATGGTCGATTTTCTCATTTTCTTGTATTTCAGATGAATTATCACGTCGTCCAGACCACGATAGTGCATTCTCGCAAACAGAAATGCGTAGTACAAGGTGTCGTTGTCAAATCTGACCTTTGTATTGCCGATGATTTTTTGAGAAAAATCCATTTGATACAAGTCATTCATTAACATCTGTGAACAGGCGCCTTCGGCCATATCCTGACAGTTGACGGCAAGATAAATACCGAATACGAGAAGAAAAAAAATGCCGGTTGTTTTCATGTCTTTCCTTATTAAAAGGATTAATAATGTAAATATCTGTTTCTTCAGAATTGATCCGATTTCAGAATATTCACCAGGTAGTTAAAAACTCTTCTATACAGTACTGCCAGAAAAAATAGTAATATTCAAGCCGGTACCGCTTTTAAGGCAAAGCCCGGGTTGATGAGTGTATCCGCTTCAATTGCCTCTTTTGAGGAATTTAGCCGTAAAGATGTTGTTGTTCCGGTCGATGCAACGTACAAGGCAGAATCCGTTCTTTAAACAGAGAAGCGTGGCAGATAAACTGCCGTAATAAGGAAACGATAACTGCAAAAAAGGCAGGAGCGGCAGGTAAATGTGCCGGAGGAAATTTAATGAAGCAAACCAGATATTATCGCATCACAAAAGGAACCACAATCGTTATAATACCGGTTCCCACCACCACAAGAACAAACATATTGTAGCGGATGCTGTAGCTGCTGAGCAGGGAGGCATCGTAGTACTTATCCACCTGCTGATCCCTGTACATGGCAATAAGTCCGTTCAGAAGCTTGGTACGGGTTTGTTTGCCTTTCAGCAGGCCTATAATAGCTACCATGTTTATCAGGATAACCAGGGCAACAAAAAGAAGCATGATGGTAAGGGCCGTGGGATCTGTTCTCGATTTCACAGCCGATTCCGAATTTATTGCCAGGGCAATCAGGTTAAGAGCAATCGATGCCAGTATGAAAATGATGTCCGTCTTCGCATTTTGCTGAAGTTCGGAGGTTATGTGTTTGTGTACCTGTTCAAGCATGACATTTTGTTTTTGATAAATTCAGCCGATCCGAAAGCAATAAAGGATTTCATTTCCGAATCGCGGGTTTGAAACTCCAGACCTTCGCCTTTTTTTCCGGCCATCCATCCCGGAATTGATATTCGGCGCGGTTTACCGCATTTATAGTAATCAGCACGGAAAAACAGGAAGCCAGGGCGATGGTACTGCCAAGCGCCCAGTTCTTATAGGTTTCGGTATTCAGGTAGCCGTCTCTGTAGTTGTAGCTTATGAATGGCGAAAGCATCAGAACAAACAGGGAAGAGAATACGACGGGTTCCAGCACCTGATCGGCAAAGCGGATAAGCTCCGGCCGTTTCTGGTACTTCAGCCAGGCAATATTATCAAAAGCCACCATTTTGAGTTCAGGAGAAGCAGTATCCCCTTCTCCGGATTTCTGAGGCAGCATGGTTGTGGTTGTCCGGCTGATTCCGGACGGGAAAAATTGAAACATCCGTTCCGATTTCAGCCTTAAACCAATGGAATCTCCCGGGGCAGAATGAAAAAGTCCCGAGTAGGTAAAGTCCTTCCTAGCCGTATCCGACCGTGAAATCAATACGCGCAGGGTTAATTCTGTCCGCGGATCAAGTTTCACCGTTCTAATTTTTGACTCCCTGTCGGTACGATACACGGGAACCTTCGACACCTGGGCGGTGGCGGGTAAAAGAAAAATCCCGAATGACAGAAAAACGATGAACGTTTTCATAGCTGACTCTGTATCGACTATGGAAAAGAAGGAAAGGGTTATGAGAGGCTGACCTGCCTTCCCAGGAGCCCATTTATTAAAATTAAGCAATTTTATCCTGAAATCAAAATATTTTTACTCTTTTTTATTGATATTCAGCGATACTATCCCAAAAAGTGTGTAAAGTGAGATTTTTCTAAATTTAAGGTTGCGAAACTTAAAAATTTAGAAGATGAAAAACCTACACTTTACACAAGAGCAAGTTACAAAGATTTTGGAAGAAATT
>Ga0228536_1001003_pt1 | contig 35022 bp, 28 predicted proteins | sample SJ1Smetagenome_FD_168611 | JGI IMG/M metagenome (GOLD analysis project Ga0228536, IMG submission 168611) | Enriched culture of PCE-dechlorinating microbial communities from Ithaca, New York, USA - SJ1.S | ecosystem: Engineered > Modeled > Simulated communities (microbial... > Unclassified...
CACCCCCCGGGTTTATGAGTCCACTCCAGACCCACTCGCGGGGCTGACCCCACCGGCATACACGCAGGTTTTATATGAAGAAGATTTCACAACCGACAAACAATGGGAGTTAGGCTCTGGGGCGCTTGGCAATGTGACTTATGTGAAAGGCGCCCTTTCCCTGGCGCTCTCCGGCAAAAAAGGCGAAATCAGCAGCCTTAGCAAGGTGAAGCTGCCCGACACTTTTTATCTTGAACTGACGTTGGAATCCGCGCTGTGTGGAAAGAATGACAGTTTTGGAATAATTTTCTGGCGTCTTAGCGAACTGGGCACATACCGGATGCTTTACCGCTGCGATGGACAGGCGCGGCTGGAACGCGCCATCTTTGACGGCGTTTCCATTGTGCAAAATTGGACGCCGCTCCGGCGCTACCAACCCAACGCGCCAGCCCAAAATCGTCTGGGTATCTGGGCGGACAAAGGCACGCTCTACTTCTTCGTGAACGACGCGTTTCAATTCAGCGCGGAGGGTCGCAAAGGCTTGACCGGCGCGCTGGGGGTGTTTGCCAGCGCCTCAGGAGAAGGGGCGGTTACCTATAACATTACCGGGCTGCGCCTCACCCAACCCTGAACCTGACCTTTAATCCCGGATGCAGGTATAATCAGGTTAAGCCTGCCGGGCTGGAGCAGCCTGCCGCGGGCAGTGTAATGGATATGCTGATTTTTGGAGCAAGGACAGTCACCGGGATGTCACACACGCTTACTGCCAGGCTATTATCGCGCTTTTCGGAGAATCCCCTATGCCAGAAACTATAAAGATACTCATTCCCATGGCAGGCCTTGGAAGCCGGCTGCGCCCGCTCACCTGGAGCAGACCCAAACCGCTGATCGCCTTGGCAGGCAGCACAGTTTTGGACCACATGCTGAGCATGTTCAAAACTGTCCCCGCATCCGGGCACGTGGAATATGTTTTTATTATGTCGCCCGGGCAGCGCGAACTAATCCAGGCGCACATGCTAAAGTTCCATCCGCGCGCGCAAGTCCATTATGTGGAACAGCCGGAAAAAAAGGGGCAATCCGACGCGCTTTGGCACGCCCGGGAGTTTCTGAAAGGCCCGCTGCTGGTGGTCTTTTCGGACACGCTGATTGAAAACTCTTTTGCGTTTTTGAGCCAGGAGAAGTTGGATTCGGTTGCCTGGGTAAAGGCTGTTCCAGACCCGCGCCGCTTTGGAGTGGCAGAAACGGGCTCCATGGGGTTGGTCCGGCGCCTGATTGAAAAGCCGAATGACATGAACAACAACCTGGCAGTAGTTGGCTGTTATTACTTCAAAGAAGGGCAGGGGCTGCTCGCGGCGATTGAGGAACAGTTCCGCCGCAATGTGTCGCTGCAGGGAGAATACTACCTGGTGGACGCGCTCAATATCTACCTGGAAAACGGACATGTGATGCGCACCGAACAGGTAAACGTCTGGTTGGATGCGGGCACCTCGGAAGCGCTGCTGGATACAAACCGCTACCTGTTGGACCACGACCGCGCGAACGTGCAGCAGGGTGTGTATCACAACGACTGTGTGATTCTGCCGCCGGCTTTTATTCATCCGGACGCCCGGGTGAGCACCTCAATTATTGGCCCGTACGCCTCCATTGGCGCGGGCGCTGTCATCCAGAACAGCAGTATTCGCGATTCAATCCTCAGCCCCGGCGTGCACATCACGAACACACACCTTGAAGGCAGTATCCTGGGGCAAAACGTGGTTATTTCGGGCATGATGGGTAAATTCAACCTGGGAGATAACTCCTGGGTGAGTTGGTGAACGGGTAAAAAAGGAGAACCTATGACCAAAACTGCACTTGCCAGGCGGGTAGTTGAGCTGAAACCTTCCGGGATTCGCAAATTCTTTGACATCGCTTCCACCATGCAGGATGTCATCTCGCTGGGTATTGGCGAGCCCGATTTTACGACGCCCGCGCCGATTATCCGCGCGGGAATTGCCTCCCTGGAACGCGGAGATACGCATTACACATCAAATCACGGCATCCTCCCACTGCGCGAGGCACTCTCCGAACACCTGAACAGACTTTACGGGGTCACGTACAACCCCAAAAACGAACTCGTCCTCACCGTCGGTGTTTCTGAAGCGCTCTATCTGACCTTCACCGCGCTGTTGGACCCCGGCGACGAAGTCATCATCCCCACGCCCTGTTTTGTGTCTTATCAGGCGGAGGTGCACCTGGCTGGCGGCGTGCCTGTGGAAATCCCAACCTACATGGCTGATAACTTTCAGCCGCGCCCGGAACTGATAGAAAAAGCCATTACCCCCCGCACCAAAGCGATTTTCATCGGCTACCCCAACAACCCGACTGGCGCGGTTGCCTCACGCGAGACGCTCCTCGAGATTGCCCGGCTGGCGGAAAAATACGACCTGATGGTCGTCTCGGATGAGATTTACGACCGCCTGGTTTATGAACAGGAACATGTCTGCTTCCCGTCGCTGCCGGGCATGTGGGAGCGCACGATTCTAATGGGCGGTTTCTCCAAAGCTTACGCGATGACCGGTTGGCGCATTGGATTCGTGGCGGCTCCTGCCCGGATTTGCGATGGCATGGTACGCATCCACCAATATTCGGTCATGTCCGCGCCAACAATTTCCCAGTATGCCGCCCTGGAAGCGCTGCGCGTGGGTGAGCCTTATGTGCAGGAAATGCGCGCGGAGTATGCCCGCCGTCGGCAGCTCATCTGGAGCGGATTAAACGCGCTCGGGCTGAAGACCAGCCTGCCGGGTGGAGCTTTTTACGTTTTCCCGGATATTACTTCCAGCGGTTTGGATGATGAAGTGTTCGCCGAGAAACTGCTCCAGGAAGAGCATGTGGCGGTCGTGCCCGGGCGCTCATTTGGGGATTCCGGCGTCGGCTTCGTGCGTTGTTCGTATGCCGCGGAGTATCACAGCATTGAAATCGCGTTGGAACGGATTGCCGCTTTTCTTGAACGGCACCGCGTTTGAGCCGGAGAAAGCGGTTTGCTTGACGCGCCGCTTTATTTACAGTAAAGTAATGAAAACAGAAGCTTGAGGATGGGATGAACCTTCTTCCAGGTTATAACAGTCAAAATACGGGCACCCAGCGCGGCTCTGGTTTGCCCGTAATTCTTTTATCAGTCCGAGTGCAATAATTTATAAACAAACAACAGGAGAGAAAATGTCAGGACAAACCAATGCATTTGAAATGGCACAGCAGCAATTCGATAAAGTTGCCGACCAGCTGGGGCTGGATGAGCAGGTTCGTCAGATTTTGCGCTGGCCTGCCCGCGAGTACCACATGCGCCTGCCAGTGCGCATGGACGATGGAAAAGTCCGCGTGTTCGAAGCCTACCGCGTGCAGCACAATGATGCCCGCGGCCCAAATAAAGGCGGGTTGCGCTTTCACCCGGCCGAAACAGCCGATACCGTGCGCGCGCTTTCCATGTGGATGACCTGGAAATGCGCCGTCGCCGATATCCCTCTGGGCGGCGGCAAGGGCGGCGTCGTAGTGGACCCCGCCACGCTCTCGGTCGGCGAGAAAGAACGCCTGTGCCGCGCGTACGTCCGCACGCTCTTCCGCAATATCGGTCCGCGCCAGGATGTGCCTGCCCCGGACGTTGGCACCACGCCGCAGATGATGGGTTGGATGATGGACGAATATTCACGCATCGTCGGGCAATATACCCCGGGCGTGATTACCGGCAAGCCCGTTGGCGGCGGCGGTTCGCTCGGACGCACCGAAGCGACCGGTTCTGGCGTGATTTTCACTGTGCGCGAGGCGATGAAGCACCTGGGTCTCACCCCTTCGGAATGCACCGTCGCCCTGCAGGGCTTTGGCAACGTGGCGCAGTACGCGTCCATTGGCTTCAAAGAAATCCTGGGCGGCAAAGTCGTGTGCGTCTCCTGCTGGGACCGCGAAGACAAAGTCTCGTACACCTTCAGCAAGGAAGACGGCATAGACCCCTGGTTCCTGAAGAGCATCACCGACCAATACGGAACGATTAACAAAGAAAAAGCGCGCGAAGCCGGGTATCAGATTGAAGACGGCGGCGCCTGGATTAGCAAGCCTGTGGATGTGCTCATCCCCGCGGCACTGGAAGGTCAGATTAACGCGGAAACCGTGCGGCTTATCAACCCGAGCGTGAAGATTCTGGCGGAAGGCGCCAACGGACCCACCACCCCCGAAGCCGATGTGGTACTGAACGAGCGCGGCATCTTCATCGTGCCGGATTTCCTGTGCAACAGCGGCGGCGTAACCGTCTCGTACTTTGAGGGCGTGCAGAACGACATGAACTTCTACTGGACGCGCGAAGAAGTGCTGGAGAAACTGAACAACAACATGACCACCGCCTTCAAGGGCGTGTTGGATATGTCTAAACAGCAGAACGTCAGCATGCGCGACGCGGCGTACATGGTCGCCATCCACAAAGTGGTGAAGGCCATGGAACTGCGCGGCTGGATTTAGGATTTTTGCAGGTTGAAGTCAGGACAGCCCGGCCGGAAGGTCGGGCTGCTTGTGTTTAACGCCGCTTTTCATGAGTCGATCCAACCGCCCGCCCCGGCGGGCACACTTTGGCGTACAAGTTCTTTCAATTCGGTCTTTATTACTTGCTCGTTTAATTGTACAATCTTGTCTGACATGGTTTTGTTCTCCTTGGTTGTTTTGGTTTGTCAACTACATCTTACCAAGTGATTTCAGGACCATGTCCTTTTTGAATGTTCGAAACTTATGTTACCTTATCGGCAGCGGGTAACCGAAATTCCCGGTTATTTGCCATGCCAGGCTCGCGAATATCCCCTCTTTCTGCCTGACAGGATAACTCGCGTCTGTCAGCAGTTAAGGGACTTAAGCAGGGGTTTCAACTGCCATACACGGTTTTCCCGCATAGGCCTCCGCTGGCGGGCTGCCGCGCGAAGCCAGCAAAAGCCAGGGGTCGCGGCCGTTCGCAGACCGCAAAAACAAAGCGCCCTACCGTTACCAGCAGGGCGCCTTTATCTTCAAACCTACCAATGGATGATGCTTTCCCGCACCTTGCCCCATTTCAGCGCGTCGGAAATGCCCTGGGTAATGGGCATTTCGGCTTTCCAACCCAGCAGGCGGGCGGCCTTGTCGGCGTTGGCGTAGGCCCCGGCCACATCCCCCGGGCGCGGCGGCTGGATGGAGACCGGCACGCGCTGCCCGTAAGCCTGTTCAAACGCGGCGACCAATTCCCGCACGGTGACGCCCTTACCCGTCCCAAGGTTTATCACGCAGTACTGCGAATCTTCTTCAGAAGCCGTGGCGATAACCTGGTCGAAGCGCTCCACCGCGTTCAGGTGCGCCCGCGCCAGATCCCAGACGTGGATGTAATCGCGAATGCCGGAGCCGTCGCGCGTGGGCCAATCCACGCCGGTGAGGTAAAAGACCGAATCCTGCCCAAGCGCGACCTGTACCAGTTTGCCCAGCACATGCGAGGGGTTTTGGATATGCATCCCGCTGCGCATCTGGGGGTCCGCGCCAATCGGGTTGAAGTAGCGCAGCGCGATGGCTTTCAGGTTATACGCGTGCGAGAAGTCCTTCAAAATCATTTCCATCATGTACTTGGTGCGGGAATAAGGGCTCAGCGGGCGCAGCGGGGATTCCTCCGTAACCATGAAGCCGGGAACCACGTCGTAAATCGCGGCTGAAGAGCTGAACACCACGCGCGGGTAGCCCAGCTCGCTCAGGAGTTTAAAGAAGGTCATGGATTTGACTACGTTATCACGGTAATAATCATACGGACGGGCGACGGATTCCGGCACAACGATGAGCGCGGCGCAGTGTATGGTGGCAAAAATATCCGGATGATCCGAAAACACCTGGCGCACCATGGCGCGGTCAGCGATATCTGCCTCGTAGAAAATCCGCCCGCGGGTAAACTCGCGCCGCCCGGTAACCAGGGAATCCAGAATGACAGGCGTGTGCCCGTTATCCTCCAGGACAGATGCAATCGTGCTGCCGATATATCCCGCTCCGCCAGTAATCAGAATTTTCATGGTTCTCCTTTGTTTGTTATCCGGATTAGTATTCTATCGGTTCGCTGGCAGTAACCTTGCGCACCGTCATTAAAATCACCATTCCGACCAGCAGGAACAGAAGGATAGACCCCACCGCCCAATATAAGCCCGCCTGTTCAGCAGCCAGTTCGCTCAGACCCCTGGCAAGGTAGAGGTTGTGCGCGCGGTATGAGACGGTGCTGAACACAAGCGGGCCCACAAAGGTGGAGGTGCGCCCGGCAACCGAAAGGAAACCATAAAATTCGGTGACCTTACCCGCCGGCGCCAACTGGCTGACCATCGTGCGGCTGACCGCCTGCGCCCCGGAGAGGGAGAAGCCCGCCAACGCGCCGATGACAAAGAACATCACCGTGGATTTGATAAAAAACAGACCGGAAAGCGCCGTGATCAGAATCAGGAGGGAGGTAATAATTGCTTGCTTGCTGCTGCGCTTATCAGAAATTCTGCCGAATAAGAGCGCGCCGACAGCCCCCGCTATCTGAATTACAATGACGAATAAAATCAGCTGCACTTGTTCCATGCCAAATAACGTCGCGCCGATGATAGCGGCAAAGTCCATCAACATCATAATGCCGTCGTTGTAGATCAGGAACGCAGCCATATATTTGACAAACTCGCCAAAGTGCTTAATCTCGCGGAAAGTGGAGCCAAGTTTCTTAAAAGCCAGCCCGAACACGCTTTCACCAGCCGGAATTTGTTCAGGCTCGGTAATTTCGCGGACGTGCAGGAAAGTGGGGATGGAAGAAAGCAGGAAGAACAGCGCGGTAATCAGAAAAGTATAGGGAATAAAGCTGTTGCCAATCAGCTGCATAGGCACCAGCACGATAATTAAACAAATAACGCCGCCCACCATTCCAACCGCCCAGCCCTTACCAGAGATATAGCCAATCGTCTCGGGGGTGGAGACATCCACCAGCAGCGCGTCGTAAAAGACCTGCGCGCCGCGGTAGCCAATTTCCGCCAGGATGAAAAACAGCATGCCGATAAAAACATCACCCGGGCGCACAAAAAAGAGAAAGGCGGTGAAGACCACCGCGATTACGGTAAAGATGAACAGGAGGCGCTTTTTGGAGCGTGAAAAGTCGGCGATGCTTCCAAGAACAGGGGAAAGAAGCGCGACGACCACTGCGGCAATACCAACCGCCCAGCCCCATAGTCGGGTGCCTTCCGCGCCGCCCACTACCGCGTTTTTGAAATAAGCAGAATAAACTGCCAACAGAACAATCGCGGCGTATGCCGAGTTGCCGAAATCGTAGAGATACCAGGCACGCCGCGCGCGGCGGGCGGGCCGGGTTTGGTCAAGCAGATTTTTGGGAGAGGTTTCCATGGACGGGTCCTTTGAGTTCGTTTTTGTAATCGGCCGATAATGTTTGAATAATTGCATGTTGATTTTATCAGACTCAGGCAGGTGTGTCACTTTTGGTGAGTCTACGGTTTGTTTCGTCACCGCGAGTGCAGCGCGGCGGTCTGCTTGTTTCGTCCTCACGTGCAGCGCCTTTCTCTTTTCCGTCACCGCGAGCGCAGCACGGCGGTCTGCCTGTGTCCTTCCCAATATGGATCGACGCGGTACCGCAGCACGTACAACACCAGGCACTTGCATGCTTCCCTTTTTTCCCAATCGGCTGCCGCGCCTGTGTCTCTAAACGACAAGGCGCTTCGCTTGCGCAAACAAAAAAGAGCCTCCCAATAGAAAGCTCTTTTCCTCAGCAGGTGATTACCGGGCGCTTGCCTTGACCACCCGTTTGAACTGAATGGCTTTCATAATCTCAGCTGCGATAGAAGGTAACAAAATCAGCGGCAGTATCATCAGCCAATGAATGGCGTCAATCGCGCTGGTGTTGAAGATGGGCTGCAAGAAGGGCACATACACAACCGCGAGTATCAGCACAAGCGAACTGAACACCGCCAGGTTCATACCCTTATTGCTGAAGATGCCAATCTTTACCAGCGGGTAATACTCAGAACGCGCGGTATAAGCACGCAGCAGTTCGCTGACCGAGAGCGTCACAAACGCAAGTGTCTCAGCCAGGTCAAGGCTGACCCGATTGCCAATCGCGAAAGCGCTCATCGTCGCGGTAGTAATCGCGATGGTCTGGACGATAATTCCGCGCAGCATAAACTTGTTGATAATCGGCTCATTGGTCGGGCGTGGGGGGTGAAGCATGATGTCCGGGTCACCTCTCTCAGAGCCCAGGGCAAGCGCTGGCGCGCCGTCTGTCACCAGGTTCAGCCAAAGCAGCTGAATCGCGGTGAGAATGGGCGGCCACCCAAACAGGGTCCCCAAAAAGATCACCATAATCTCAGCCATATTGCAGGAAATCAGGTAGTACACGAATTTGCGGATGTTGCTGTAAATGACCCTGCCTTGTTCCACCGCTGAAACAATAGAGGCATAATTGTCGTCGGTCAACACCATGTCGGCGGTCTCTTTTGCAACATCCGTGCCGGTAATTCCCATCGCCACGCCAATATCAGCCAGTTTGATAGCCGGAGCATCATTAACCCCATCCCCTGTCATCGCGACGACTTCCTGGTTGTTGCGCAGAGCTTCCACAATTTTCATCTTGTGCTCGGGGCTCACGCGCGCGTAAACATCGGTCTCTTTCACCGCTTCCCGCATATCTTCCGCGCTGATGAGGTCCAGTTCTGCGCCGGTCATCACCCTGTGTCCGGGTTGGAGCAAGCCGATTTCCTCGGCAATCGCCCGGGCTGTGTTGGGGTAGTCCCCGGTAATCATTACGGTGCGGATACCGGCTGTTTTGGCTTCGGCGAGCGCGGGTTTGACTTCCGTGCGCGCCGGATCTATCATGCCAATCAATCCGATGAAAACCAGCTCCTGCTCAAGCGCCTCGGGGCTGGTGTCGGTCGGCATCTCGGGCACAAGGCGGTACGCCACGCCCAAAACGCGCAAGGCGCTGCGGGTCATCGCGTCGTTAGCAGCCAGGATTTCCTGACGGGCGGCTTCGCTGAGGGGTTCGTGGGTGTTATCAGCGCGGAGTTTGTAGGTGCACAGCTTCAACACCACATCCGGGGCGCCTTTCAGAGCGATGACATGCCATTTATTCTGGTCAGACTGCTCGAATGGTGAGATATCCCCGGTGCTTGGGGTGCGCAGCCCATGGATTGTCACCATGCGCTTCCGCTCGGAATCAAAGGGGATTTCCTGCAGCCGCGGGAAGGCTTCGTTCAGCTGGCGGGTGCTCGCGCCGGCTTTATGTGCCGCAACCAGGATGGAGCCTTCGGTCGGGTCGCCAACCATGCGGTAGGTGGTTTTCCCATCGCTTTCACCGGTCGCTTCCAGCTGGGCGTCGTTATTCAGGCTGCCAACCCACAGAGCGGTGCGTACCGCGGGGTAAGCTTGCAGGTCAATTCTCTGCCCATCCAATAAAAAGTCGCCGACCGGATCGTATCCGCTGCCGGTCACTTCAAAGGTATTTCCATCCGCCCACAAGCGGGTGACGGTCATTTGATTTTGGGTGAGCGTTCCGGTCTTATCCGAACAAATCACGGTGACCGAGCCAAGGGTCTCCACCGAAGAAAGCCGGCGAATGAGCGCGTGACGGTTGACCATTTCGCGCATGCCGCCAGCCAGGCTGATGGTCACCACCGCGGGCAAGCCTTCTGGAACCGCGGCAATGGCAAGAGAGACAGCAATCATAAAGAGGCTGACAAGTTCACTGACAAAATCGGGGTTGTTAAATGAAAGGTGTTCTGGTCCGAGGATCAGACGAGCGACGCCAATAACAAAAACCAGCATACAGACGACAATCGCGCCGATGCCGAGGGTTTTCCCGAGCTGGTCCAGGCGCTTCATCAGCGGGGTCTGTTCCTCCTCAACGGTCTGAAGCATGCTGGCAATCAGACCAAGCTGGGTATTCATGCCCGTGCTCGTCACCACGGCTTTGCCGCGCCCATAGGTCACAAGCGTCCCCATAAAGGCGGAGTTCTCGCGGTCCCCAAGCGGAATATCCGCCAGGAAGACGCCCTCCGCGTTTTTCTTGACCGGCACAGACTCCCCGGTCAGGGATGATTCGTCGATGCTTAAGTTGACCGCCTCCAGAAGGCGAATATCCGCCGGGATGTAGTTACCGGCTTCTATAAAAACAATATCGCCGGGCACGAGTTTTGGAGCGGGCAGAGACATGCGATGACCATCGCGCAGCACCTGGGCTTCTGGCGCTGCCAGCTTCTTGAGCGCCGCCAGAGATTGTTCCGCGCGGGATTCCTGGATGATACCCATAATCGCGTTCAGAACCACAATTAATAGAATCGCTCCGGCTTCCACGTAATCGCCCAGCAAGGCTGAGATGACGGCGGCGCCAATCAGCAGCCAGATGACAAAGCTGTTGATTTGCGCCCAAAGCATTTGCAGGAAAGAGGTGCGCTTTTTTTCGACCAGTTCGTTTGGGCCGTAGTGCGCGAGGCGCTTTTCAGCCTCTTCGCTGGTTAGCCCGGCTCCGGCCGCCACCTTTAAGGAACTAAGCACTTCCGGCGCGTTCATGGCGTGCCAGAAAAGGCTCACGGATTTTTGCTCCTCCCCAGCAGCATTGGTTGGTTTCTCACTCATTAAATGTTCCTCCATAAAATTGATGCCGTCCGGCATGTCTGACAATTATATTCTATCTGCGGATAATTCCACATGCCCGGGAGTAGGAAAGGGGGACGCAAGAATTCAGGCTGAACGCCGGCTTCTCATAATCTTCGGCAGGCTGTGTTAAAATCAGGCAATGGGATGGAATATTTGCGGTCACGAGACCGCGGTCGCGTTTTTGCAGGTACATGCCAGGCCGGATAAACTGCGCCACGCCTATCTGATTACAGGCCCGCAGGGTGTTGGCAAGCGCACGTTGGCGTTAGCCTTCGTCAAAGCCTTGAATTGTCAGAACCCGCCTGCCCCGGGAGAGTTTTGCGGCGCCTGCCAGGCCTGCCGCCAAATTGATTCCCAAAGCTTCCCGGATTTGACGGTTTTAGCGGCAGAGGAAGGGCACCAGGACCTGCGCATCGACCAAATTCGCGCGGTACAGCAGTCGCTGGCGCTGGCGCCGTATCAGGCAAATTACCGGGTGGTCTTGATACTGAATTTTCAACGCGCCACTGCCGCGGCATCCAACGCGCTGCTCAAATCGCTCGAGGAACCGCCCCCGAGAGCTGTCCTGATCCTGACCGCGGACTCCGAGGAAAATCTGCTCCCGACGATAGCCTCGCGCTGTCAGATTTTGCGCCTGCGCCCACTGCCAATCGGTTTGGCTGCCAGCTGGCTGAGCGAACGCCATCAGCTGCCGGAGGAACGCGCCGCCCTGCTGGCACAGTTAAGTTCCGGCCGGCTTGGAGCGGCTGTGCGCCTGAATGAAAACTCTGACCTCCTGAGCGTGTATTCAGACCAATTGGACCGCTTGGAGGAGCTGCTGTGTTCCAGGCGCCGACAGAGGCTGCAGTACGTCGAGAGTTTGCAAAAGAGCAAAGGCGGGCAGCGGGAATTGGCCGGGCAGCTTGTTTCTGCCTGGTTAAGTTTTTGGAGGGATATGCTGATTGTGCGCAGCGGCGCGGAATTACCCCTGGTGAACCAGCAGAGGCAGCCTTTTTTGCAGGCTGCCGCCAGGCAGTTGAACCTCGCCCAGGTCGAAGCTGTTCTGAACCGGCATGAAAAAGCCCTCGCGCAGCTGGACGCGTATGTTAATCCGCGCCTGACCTTGGAATATCTGCTCCTGACGCTCCCGATTCTGACTGATTGGAGAGGTGCTAATTGAGCATTGCCGGTCTGAAATTGCAGCCCGGACAAAAAGCCAGACTGAAGGATATCATCCGGGTTTTCCTTCAAATCGGGGCGACCAGCTTTGGCTCTCCTACCGCGCATATCGCGATGATGGAAAGCGAAATTGTGCGCAAACGCAAATGGCTGACCAGTGAACACTTTTTGGAACTGCTGGCTGCCACGCATCTGGTACCGGGCCCCAACGCGACGGAACTGGCGCTGCATATCGGTTACCTGGAGGCGGGATTCCCCGGTTTGTTGGTAGCCGGCGCGAGCTTCATCCTGCCGTCTTTCCTCGCCACCATCGCGCTGGCCTGGGTATACACCCGCTACGGCTCACTGCCGCAGGTAGACGCGATATTCTACGCCCTGAACCCGCTTGTGCTCGCGATTGTGATTAACACAGTCTGGAACCTGGGCAAGAGCTGCCTGAAAACCTGGCAGACCTGGCTGATTTTCGGACTGGCGCTCGGCGCTTCGCTTTTGGGGGTGAGCGAATTGTTGGTTCTCTTCGCGGCTGCCCTGCTGGGTTACGTCCTGCTTGATTTGACAAAGCGCCCGCCAAAAACACCTGCCGCCTTGCTGGCTTTTTTTCCGCTCCCGCTTTTCGCGCGCTTATTTCTGCAAAGTTCCGATTGGCTGCACTCCCGGGTGGTTCAACTCTTCCTCTATTTTCTGCGCACTGGCGCCGTCCTTTTTGGGTCGGGGTTGGTCCTGTTCCCGCTCATTCGGGAGGATGTGGTCAACCGCTTCGGATGGATGACCCAGCAGCAGCTCATCGACGCCATCGCGGTCGGTCAAATGACGCCCGGGCCGGTGACCTCGGCGGTCACCTTTATTGGCTATACGGTCGGGGGTCTGCCCGGCGCGTTCGCCGCCACTATTGGCGTGTTTTTACCCTCTTTCATCATCGTGGCGGTAATGGGACCGCTGATGAAGAAGCTGGCGGACTCCAAGGCTGCCAAGTCCATCCTGGAAGGAGTGAACGCCGGCGTGGTGGCGCTCGTCATCACCATCGCTATCACGATGGCAAAAAACGCGGTCGTGGATGTTTGGACGGGACTTTTATTGGCAGCTGGTTTGGCAGGTTTATTCCTGCTCAAGCTGACCCCTTATTGGCTTGTATTGGCTGGTATTTTGGTTGGGCTGGCAAAGATCCTGATATTTTGAAGCCGGGCTGCGGTAGAATCCCCTGACTATGGATGATTTATTGGAACTGTTAAACCCTCAGCAGCAGCGGGCGGTGGCCGCACCCGCCGGTGCCGCGCTCGTATTGGCTGGCCCGGGCTCTGGCAAGACGCGCGTGCTGACTTACCGCATCGCCTATCTGATTGGCGTGCTGCACGTGCCGGCTTATCACATCCTGGCGGTGACCTTTACCAACAAAGCCGCCCGGGAAATGGCGGCGCGCGTGGAAAAAATCCTGGGCGCGGCAGCCCAGGGCATCTGGCTGGGCACCTTCCATTCCGTGTGCGGGCGCATATTAAGGCGGGAAGCGGATTTGCTGCCGTTGAGCAAGGATTTTGTCATCTTTGACGCCGATGACCAGGTGACGCTGATGAAAGAAGTCATCCGCGAAGCCGGCGTGGACGAGAAACTCTTCCGCGCAGAATCGGTATTGGACGCTGTTTCCCACGCGAAGAACGACTTGATTACACCCGAAGACTATCCTATTCAAAACTTCCGGGATGAAAAGGTGCGCCAGTTTTACCTGCGCTATCAACAGCTGCTGATTCGCAACAATGCCATGGATTTTGACGATATGCTGGTGTTTACCCACCAACTCCTCAGCGCTTATCCGCAAGTGCGCGGCACCTGGGCGCATAAATTTGAACACATTCTGGTGGATGAATTTCAGGATACCAACCTCTCACAATATGCCATTTTGCGCAGCCTGGCCCAGGAACACGGCAACCTGTATGTGGTCGGCGACGAAGACCAATCCATCTACCGCTGGCGCGGCGCCGATTATCGCAACATCCAGCGCTTCCAGTCGGACTTCAAGAATGCCCAAACTATCCTGCTGGAACAGAACTACCGCTCCACGCAGCGCATCCTGGACGGCGCTATGGCGGTGATAGACCGCAACGCGAACCGCACCCGCAAGAAGCTCTTTACCGAGCAAAAAGCGGGGGAGAAAATTAAATTGTTTGCCGCGGCGGACGATAAAGAGGAAGCCGAGTATGTGGTGCAGGCAGTCAAGGCAGGCATCCGCAGCCAAAAGCAGAACCCAAGCTCATTCGCAGTGATGTACCGCACCAACGCCCAATCCCGTCTGTTTGAAGAAGCCTTCCGTCGGGAGGGTATCAGCTACCGGCTGGTGGGGGCGCAGCGCTTTTACGGGCGGCGCGAAGTGAAGGACGTCATTTCGTTCCTGCGCCTGATTCACAACCCGAAAGATGAAATCAGCTTGCGGCGGGTCATCAACCTGCCCCCCAGGGGAATTGGCGGCAAGAGCCTCGAAAAGTTGGAAGAATACGCCCGGGCGGCTGATCTGACCCTGGGCGAGGCGGTCTGCCGCATCGCGGAGCCAGCCGGGAAAGCAGCCCTGGAACAGCTCGGCAAGGAAGGTCTGCGCCTGGAGCAATTTGGCAAAAAGCTGCTGTATTGGCGTCAGTTCGTGGCTGGGAACCCGCCCGCCTCGGTGTTCGACCGCGTGCTGGAAGACACCGGCTATCAGGAATATATCCACGACCGCAGCGAGGAAGGGCAGGACCGCTGGGAGAACGTGATGGAACTGCGCCAGGTCATTCTGGAATATGACGGACTGCCCGGCTTCTTGGAAGCGATGGCGCTGGTGGCGGATCAGGACACCCTGCCCGAAACTCTGGACGCCCCGACCATGCTGACCCTGCACGCCGCCAAGGGGCTGGAGTTTGAAAACGTATTTATCGTGGGTCTGGATGAGATGATTTTGCCGCACAGCCGCTCGCGCGACGACCCGGAGGCTCTGGCGGAGGAGCGCCGCCTGCTGTATGTGGGCATTACCCGCGCCAAAAAAACGCTGACCCTCACCCGCGCGCAGCGCCGGCGCAGCCCATACGGCAGCTATGAGGAAACCCAGGCTTCCCGCTTTTTGGACGACCTGCCCGAAGACCTGCTGCAAGGCAGCGCCAAAGGGCTGCCCAGCCGCCTGAATATCAGCTACCAAAACGCTTATTCCCGCTGGGAGACGCCCGCCTACCGCGCCGCCCCGCGCCAGGACCTGCCGCAGAACACCAGGTACAAGGCCGGCATGCAGGTGAAGCACAAGACCTACGGGCGCGGGGTAGTGAAAACCAGCCGGCTGGAACACGGCGACGAAACCGTGGAAGTCTACTTTGAAGGCGTCGGGCTGAAGGCGCTGGTGGCCTCCCTGGCGAAGCTGGAGATACTCTGACGCATTTCCAACCGCGACTTCCCCACAAACGCTCTCCTTCGTGAGAGCGTTTGTGTGAGTGTTTGTACTTATGTTCTGCGAACCAGCCGACCCAGACCCAAAAGCTTTTGCGCCGCCCCGTATCCTCAAAATATCGGGTACGATTAAGTGATGAACTCCAGGCGCGCGCTTCTCCTCGCGGCAGCCAGCGTGCTTTTATTGGGGCTTGCCTGCCGTTATACCGCTCCCACCCCGGTGGCTTGGGCGCCCACCGCAACCGCGGAACAGGATGCGCGCACGCGCGCCGCTCTGGCAACCGACAGCGCTTCAGGCGCGACCCGCAGCCCTGCCCCCCTCCCCACCAAAACCAACACCTCTTATCCGCGCCCGACCGCGGCAGAGGACGGCCCCTGGCTGATATTCCCGGACGCCGAAGGCAGGCACCTTTACGCGCTGGACCAGGACAGCGGCACGCTTATCCCCATCGCCCTGCCGGGACTGACCGACCCGCGGGACATTATCGGCGGCAGGGCTCCAGACGGCGGGCGGGTTCTGCTGCGGGCTGGCAGCCCAGAAGAGCTGGCGGAGCTGGGCTTATACGAGTTACGTTCCCCCTGGGAACCCGCGCGCCAGCTCACCAGTTTGCTTTCCGAAAGCCTTCAGGAGTCTGTCTTACAAAACGACGGAATTCAAGCCCAAATGGCGCTGCAAGCGGTGCAGCAGCCAAACCCCGTCAGCTGGTCTGGCGATGGAACAAGCGCGGTTTTCCCGGCTGCGTTGGATGGACCATCCGCCGATTTATACCTTTACCGACCGGGCAGCCCGGGTCTTGTGCGCTTGAACCAGCGCTTTCAACAGGATTTTTCTCCGCTTTGGTCTCCGGGGCAGGAATGGATTGTGTTCCAGGAAGTCAACAGCTACGCGACAATCAGCGAATGGAAAATCTCGCTGGTGGGAGCCTTAAGTATGCCTACCGGGGCAATTACGCGTTACCTGCACGTCCCCCGCGATACGGGCAATTGGGAGCGTTATATCGGCTGGATAAGCCCGTTGTATCTGCTGACTTGCACCCCGACCGAAAGCGGCGCGGTGGATTTACGCCTGAGCAACGTCTCCGCGGGGAAGCCGCGCGTTATTTTCGACGGAGCCTTCGCCGAAGCGGCCGTAAACCCGCAAAACGGGGATATCGCTGTTGTGGTACGCTCCGAGAATGCCAACCCCAGAAAGATAGCAGGTATCTATTATTCCTCCAACAGCGGGATAACCTTTTCGGCGCTGTTGGCGGGTGAGTATAAAAACCTTGGCTTCGCGCCGGAGAGCGGGCTGTTCACGGCTTCCAGCGCGCTCGGCGTGGTGCGATTTAACCGCGACGGCAGTGTGTCTGTGCTTGCGGGTGAGGACCGTTTGGGTGCCGCCCCGGATGGGAGCTGGCTGATTGGCTGGGGCGGGAACGGCGCGCGGCTGTATTCACCCCAGGCTTTGCGTTTGCAAACCCTTACCGACCAGAGCGTCAGCGCGCTGATCTGGCAGGAGAACGGCAAGGGCTTTTTCCTCCTGGAGGAAGACGGGCTGTTCCATTATCAATTTCCACTGCTGCAGGCGCGCCTGGTGACTTCGGACGTATGGCGCGGAGATGAGCAGGCTTTTGTCTGGCTGCGCTGAAGCCCGCTGCCAACGCGCAAATTCCTAAACAGCGTCCGCGGCAAGGTATAATCGCAAAAGGAGAGGAGGACTACGATGAGCACAATCTTTACCTGGTATGGACACGCGGCTGTCGGCCTGAACTGCGAGAGCATTACGCTGGTGGTGGATCCGTTTTTCAGCGGAAACCCGGCCGCGAGCATACACGCCCACCAAGTGCGGGCGGATTATGTGCTTGTTTCTCACGGGCACGGAGACCATGTTGGCGACGCATTGGAAATCGCGCGGCGCACCGGAGCGACGGTGATTGCCAACGCCGAAATCAGCGGCTGGTTCTCGGCAAAGGGTATCAAAACGCACGCCCAGCATCTCGGCGGCGGGTTTCGCCATCCCTTTGGCTACCTCAAGCTCACCCTGGCGCTGCACGGCTCCGCCCTGCCGGACGGCAGCTACGGGGGGAACCCCGCCGGCTTTTTGCTGACCACCAACAGCGGAGAGAAACTCTATCTGGCCGGCGATACCGGTCTGTTTGGCGATATGCGCCTGATTGGCGAGGAAGGGCTGGACCTGGCAGCCATCCCAATTGGGGATAACTACACCATGGGGCCGGATGACGCCTTGCGGGCGGTCAAGCTGCTGCAGCCAAAGGTTGTGGTCCCAATTCACTACAACACCTTCCCGCTTATCCAACAGGATGTGAACGCCTGGAAAAAGCGCGTGGAAGCGGAGACTGAAACCCGCGTGGAAGTGCTGTCCCCCGGCGGGACTTTAACAATTGGAGCATAAATGTCGGAACCAAGCCGCGAACCCAAACCTAACCCCGGACGCATCCCGCCTGGACAGCTCCTGACCAACCGCTTTCCCGTCCTGCATTACGGACCCATTCCGGGCTTCGACCCCAATACCTGGACGTTTCGCGCCTGGGGCGAGGTGGAGAAGCCGCTGACGCTCACCTGGGAAGAGTTTTGCGAGCTGCCGCGCACGGCGTTAAGCATAGATTTGCACTGTGTGACCACCTGGAGCAAACTGGACACACACTGGGAAGGCGTTTCGCTGGCGACCCTGCGGGAGCTTGGCTTGGTTGTGCCGACCGCAGAGGCTCGCTTTGTGATTCAGCACGCGGAGTTTGGTTTTACAGCCAACCTGCCCCTGGAAGTGGCGCAGGCGGATAATTTTTTGCTGGCAACCCACTATGAAGGACAGCCGCTCAGCCCGGAGCACGGCTTTCCCTTGCGCGGCGTCACCGGCGCTATCCCAGGCCGGCACGACCTGAAGGATGTGTACCTATGGAAGGGTGCCAAATGGCTGCGCGGCTTGGAATTCAGCGCGCACGACCGTCCTGGCTTTTGGGAGCGGGCCGGGTACCACAACGACGCGGATATTTGGCTGGAACAGCGCACCGCGTAACCCTTCCACACGCGTCCCATCCCCAATTGAGGTCTGCCTGAAGCGGTATTCAGCCCTGTCAGGCGCGGCGCCGCGGAGGCCTTGGGCGCCTGAACTGGCTGCTTACCCTGCTGTTCCCGCGCGAAACCCCACCCAACCCAAACTCCTCCTTTTCAGATGGGGGAAACCCCAACAAATTTTTTTGTCTCGTGTATAATAGGGCTGGTTCTTCGACTCAGTACACCTAAATCACAGACACGGGTAGCTGAGCGGCAGTCCGGGGAAAATCCCAAGCGCTCCGGGCTCGAGGGTGTTGTTGGAAACGACAGCGCCTCCCTTTTGGAAAGGAGAATGATATGAAGAAGTTGTGTGTTGTTGTATTTATGGGGGTAATGATTCTCAGCTTGACAGCCTGCGCCAGTAAAATTGAGAATCCTGTCATCCGGATCTCCACGACCACCTCGGTCAACGATTCCGGTCTGATGGCTTACCTGCAGCCGGTTTTTGAGAAGGATACGGGCTATAAGCTCGAAATCACCTCTGCCGGCACGGGCGCTGCCATCGAAAAGGCGCGCACAGGCGACGCGGACCTGCTTTTGGTACACGCCAAAGCTTCCGAAGAGGAGTTTATCAATGAGGGTTTCGGCGAAGTTCGTGTGCCCTTCATGTATAACTTCTTTGTCATCGTTGGCCCTGAGGGCGACCCAGCCGGCGTCAAAGGCTCTGCCACCGCGGCGGAAGCTTTCAAGAAGATTGCCGACTCCGGCAGCACTTTCGTCTCTCGCGGAGACGACAGCGGTACCCACAAAGCTGAACTGAAAATCTGGAAAGCTCTCGATGTAGACCCCACCGGGCAGCCCTGGTATGTCAGCGTGGGCGACAGCATGGGGAAAACCCTGACTGTCGGCAATGAAATGCAGGGTTATGTCTTCACCGACAAAGCCACCTTCCTGGCACACGATAACACGCTCAGCCTGCTGCTGGAAGAAACTGATGACATGAAGAATACCTATTCCATGATTGCCATCACCCCCCAGCGCTACGCGGACACCAACTACGCCGGCGCGGAAGCTTTCATCAAATGGATGACTTCCGATAAAGCCAAGGATTTAATCTCCAAGTTTGGCGTGGAACAGTACGGCGAGCCGCTGTTCTTCATCCTGGCGACCAAATAATCACCGCAAGATTTCCTGAGGCGCGGTTCTTCCCCCAGCCGCGCCTCAGACTTTGCGCAGCCCCAAAGCCGCCCAACTCACCATAAGTTTTCGGTAAAGGGTCTACTTGATGGGTGTCCTGAAAGAGATACTGAACCTGCTGTTTGGCTCAGACCCGGAACTGCGCCGGATTATTGGCGTGACCTTGCGCATGTCCACGCTCAGCACCCTGATTTCTTCTCTGCTGGGCATTCCGCTCGGCGTTATTCTCGGCAGCACAGAATTTAAAGCCAAACGCTTTGTCAACCGCATCCTGCATACCCTGATGGGGCTTCCCCCGGTTGTGGCAGGCCTGATTGTGTTTCTGTTCCTCTCCCGCAGCGGCCCGTTGGGGACGCTCAAGCTGCTCTATTCAGTAACTGCCATGGTCATCGCGCAGGTCGTCTTGATTACACCTATCATGACGGGGCTGACCGCGAATATTGTGTCGGTCAAAGCGCCTCTGATCCACGAAACGGCCGCCGGAATCGGGCTTAAACCGCGCCAGCGCATGATATACCTCATTTACGAATGCCGGGTTCAGTTCATTTCCACCGTGCTCACCGGGTTTGGACGCGCTATCTCGGAGGTTGGGGCGGTACAAATGGTCGGAGGGAACGTCCAGTTCAAGACCCGCGTGATGACCACCGCGATTATGATGCAGACCAACATGGGGCACTTCAGCTTTGCGATTGCGCTCGGGCTTGTGCTGCTCCTGATAGCCTTTCTCATCAACTCCCTCGTCAGCCGCATCCAGGAAAAGGCAGGGCTGGCATGATTAGCGTGCGCGATGTTTTGGTGCGAGCTGGCAGTCGGGTTATCCTGGATATTCCCCTGTTGGAATTTGAGGAAGGCAAACGCTACGGCTTGGTGGGCGAGAACGGCAGCGGCAAGACCACGCTTTTACGCTTGCTGGCGGGCATACTGCAGCCCACGCAGGGCGCGGTAACCCGGCAAGACCCGAACGGGCTTGGTTATATGCCCCAGTCGCCCTATGCGTTCAGCTTTTCGGTGCTGCGCAACGTGGAGATGGCGCTTGAGAACAGCCCTGAGCGCCGCGCGAAAGCCGCCCGAGCGTTGGAAATGGTGGGAATGGAAAATTTTCTGACGGCGCACGGCAACAAACTCTCTGGCGGAGAAGCCCAGCGCATGGCGGTCGCGCGAATGATTGCCAAACCGCGTAAAACGCTGCTGCTGGATGAACCTACCTCCTCCACGGATATCCGCGGCACCGATTCCATTGAAAACACGCTGTTGGAATACGCGCAAAGCACCGGCTGCACGCTGATATTCTCCACGCATTCGCCCGCGCAGGTGCTGCGCCTGGCGCAGGAAGTTATTTTCCTGGAGCAGGGGAAAATCCTGGAAAAAGGCCCCGCGCGGGACGTGCTTGAGAACCCACAGACGGAAAACGCGCGCCTGTTCCTGCAGCACTGGCGCATTTAGGCATTCAAACCCAGCTCACAACTTGTTTTTGTTCATCCTGGCAATGTCTTATGTGAGGCAGATGCTATATAGTTTTTCGCGGGTTTGCTTGCGCATTGACTGCCTCGCAGCCCTTCGTCAACCTGAGGGAGAGCATTTATAGGGGCTAAGCATCCAGATTGAACGATTTGATAGGAAAGAGCAGCGTATTCTGGATGCTTAGCCCTTAAGCTCGTACCTGGCGGGCGTGGAGTGCCTGATGTGGTTATTTCCTCCAACAAAAACGCCAAAGCCCCACATCCGCCCTGTGGGCGCCTTCTCCCCGGAGAAGGTTGACAATACCCATATCGGGGACACGGGCGAAGCAGCCTTGCCAAATATTCCGGTAAATGCTCGCGCGTCCGATTGGGTTGCTTCGCCCCTACGCCAGAAAAAATCATTTTCAGCCCATTTCGCAAGTCAGGTTGCGGATTTGTGCCTCATAGCAATGCCTCAACCGGACAAAACCGACTGGTGGATCTGAGCCCCCTGCGTACAACCCAATATCTTCTCCCTGCCGCCGCCGGTTTATAATGGAAACGCGCAGGCAGATCGCCGCGCCGCATTCATAGGAAATAAGTATGCAAAAAGTATTGGTCGCCCTCAGCGGCGGCGTGGATAGCTCAGTCGCCGCGGCGCTGCTGGTGGAACAAGGCTTCGAGGTTATCGGCGCCACAATGCGCCTGTGGAGCGCCCCGGGCGGCGAGCAGGAAAACCGCTGCTGCACGCCGGAAACGCGCGTCCTGGCAGCCAGATTGGCGGATAAGCTCAACATCCCCTTCATTGTGTTGGATGAAACTGAAAACTTCCGGAGAATCGTCGTGCGCCAGTTCCTAGAGGGCTACGCCCGCGGCGAAACGCCCAACCCCTGCGTCACCTGCAACCGCTACCTCAAGTGGGGCGCGCTGGGAGACTACGCGAAATCTATCGGCGCGGACTACCTCGCCACCGGGCACTACGCGCGCGTCCTTACCGGACATGAGGGCTTATTTGAGCTCTGGAAAGGTCAGGACCCCGGTAAAGACCAGACCTATTTCCTCAGCATGCTTACCCAGGAGCAGTTGGCTCATACGCTCTTCCCGCTGGGGGAGCTGCGCAAAAGCGATGTGCGCCGCATCGCTCAGGAGCGCGGCTTGCCCGCGGCAGACCAGCCCGAGAGCCAGGACCTGTGCTTTTTGGGAGAGCGGGATTACCGCGCCTTCCTGGCGGAGTACGCGCCCGAGACAGTCCAACCCGGGCCCATCACCGACCGCGGCGGTAAAGTCTTGGGCAGGCACCAGGGTCTGGCGTTCTATACCATTGGTCAGCGCAAAGGGCTGCCCGCCGCGGCGCAGGCGCTGTATGTGTGGCAAAAAGACACCCAAAATAACCGCCTGATTGTCTGCCCGGCGGAAGAGCTCGGAACCGACTCGCTGCGCGCTGTGGATATCAACTGGATTTCTGGCAGCGCGCCGAAGGACGAATTTCAGACGGAGGTAAAAATTCGCTTCCGGGCCGCCCCCACCAGCGCCGTGGCCCTGCCGGAACCGGAGGGCAGCGCATTGGTCCGCTTTGAAAAAACCCTGAGAGACATCACGCCCGGTCAGCTGGCGGTCTTTTATCAAGGGGAGCAGGTGTTGGGCGGCGGCTGGATTAGCTGAGGCGGTATCGAATTGTTTCAGATATAGAGCGGCATACGCTTTTTAAGACGCCGGGAAGAGATATTCAGCATAGCGGCAAAGCAATAAGCCAGCTTGCGTCTTTCAAGCCGTCAGATTTGCCGCGTTGTCATCCTGAGCTTGCGTCACGATGTGTACTGCAAAGGATTTATCTTTTTCGATTATCTGAATCCAGGCGACGAATGGCTGTAACACGTGGGGGCGAAGCACCCATTACGAGCATAGGGGATAAGGTAAAGTACTTTTCAAGGGATGCTTCGCCCGTACCGGTGCGGCAGCACGGCGAATCGAACATCAAACCAACTTATTGGAATTCGGATTTTTATTTCGGATGGTCGGGTTTCGCTCCTACTTCGCTGCACCTGGCCAACGCGCCCAACCCACCCCCCAATGCCCCCCTTACGGCCGGGCGCATTCGTAAGCTTCCCCACGCAGGGTTTCCACGGCGTGCCCCAAGGTCGGCAGCAGCACCTGCAAGCATTCCACCGCCGCTTTTGGGCTGCCAGGCAGGTTGACAATCAGCGTTCGCCCGCGCACCCCCGCCTGGGCGCGGGATAGCATCGCCCGGTCCGTGATTTTACGGCTTTCGGCGCGCATTGCTTCCGGGATTCCCGGCACAAGCCGCTCCACCACCGCCAGGGTGGCTTCGGGGGTCACGTCGCGCGGCGCCAGCCCGGTCCCACCGGTGGTTAAAATCAAATCCAGACTGCCGGCATCCGCCAGGCGGCTAAGCTCCGCCTTAATCCGCTCCATATCGTCCGGTATAACCAGCTGCTCAATCACCTGCGCCGCCCCGCGCAAGGCTTCCAGCAGCGCCGGGCCGCTTTTATCCTCGCGCGCGCCCGCGGCGCTCTTATCGCTGATGGTGATGACCGCCGCGCGTACCCCATTCAGGATTTCAATCGCGTCCCCCGCCCGAATTTCCCCGCCGCGGATGACGATTGCGAAAATGCCCTCGGTCGGCATAATGCACATGCCCACCTGCTGATAAATCTGACAGTGGGCGTGGCATTCTTTACCAATTTGCGTGACTTCCAGTTCCACCTCACCCACGCGCAAGCGGGTGCCGATGGGCAGCGCGTGCAGGGCAATGCCTTCGGTAGTGATATTCTCGGCAAAAATGCCCGGCGTAAGCCCCTCCACCCCAAGCGCGCTCATTTTGTCCACGCTTGCCTGATCCAGGAGGCTCACCTGGCGGTGCCAGTTGCCGGCGTGCGCGTCGCCTTCAATCCCAAACTTTTCAAGTAATACCGCGCTTTCCACGGGGTGTTTGATAACGCCCGTCTCAGCGCTGATGTTTACCGCAACAACTTTCGCCAAAATCAGCCTCCAATCCTGCTCATATTGCGCTCAGAGCCGGAACAGGTCTGGAACGCGTGCCCGATGGGTTTTTCGTAAATCACCTGCCGGATGAGTTCCAGCAAGCCTTGATCGCCGCCTTGTAAAGCGTCTTTCAGGGAAATCTGATGGTCCACCCCCAGGCAGGGGCGCAGGTTGCCGTCGCTCATCACGCGGATGCGGTTGCAGTCCCCGCAAAACTGATGGGAAATAGGGCTGATGAAACCCACCCTGCCCGGATAACCCGGCACCTGATAATCGGCGGAGGGCTGCCCGGCGTAGCGCGGCGGCAGCGCCTGAAGATATGGGCGCGCCAGCAGCAAATCCTGATTGGATATCCGCCGCGCGGTGTTCCGGCCCCGGTCGCCAATCGGCATGAGCTCAATAAAGCGCACATCCAGCGGGCGTTCGCGGGTGAGCGCGATGAAGTCATCCACCTCCCCGTCGTTCACGCCCGCCACAACAACCATGTTAATTTTTAGCGGGGTCAGCTCCGCGTCAAGCGCCTCGTCTATCGCGTCCAGCACCAACTGTAAATCCCCGCCAGTCATCTCCCGGAACACGTCCGGTCGGAGAGAGTCCAGGCTGATGTTCAGGCGGCGCAAGCCAGCCGCTTTTAACGCGCCAGCCCTGCCCGCCAACATCTGGGCGTTGGTGGTCATCGAAAGGTCTTTAAGCTTCGCCGCCCCAGCCACCTGAGCAAGGATATCCAGAATGTCCTTACGCAGCAGGGGTTCGCCGCCCGTCAGGCGCACCTTGTTGATTCCCAACTGCCCCATCACCCGCACAATGCGCGCGAAGTCCTCCGCGCGCAACTCTTCAGCCCTGGGGCAAGCGCCTTCATCCGCGCGGCAGTAAGTGCAGCGCAGCTGGCAGCGTTCGGTTACAGATAATCGCAGATAGGTTATATCCCGCTTGTATTGGTCAATCATCAGCAGGGATTATACTCCCTCTGTTGAACTCACCGGACTTCCCCCCGCTTTTTTGCTCCAATTGGATCTGAAGGATTTGCATACCGCGGTCCACCGCCTTGCACATATCGTACACGGTCAGCGCGGCAACGCTGACCGCGGTGAGCGCCTCCATCTCCACGCCAGTCCGATACGTGGTTCTGACCCGGGCTGTAATACGCAGCTGGTCAACTGCGGCCGCCTCAAAGTCCACGCAGACTGAGGTAATCGGGATGGGGTGACATAAGGGGATAAGTTCGGGGGTGCGCTTTGCCGCCAGGATGCCTGCCACGCGCGCGCAAGCGAAAACATCGCCTTTGGGCAGTTCGCCAGCCTGAATCAACGCCAGGGTTTCCGGTTGCATTCGCAGCAGGGCGCTTGCCAGCGCCTCCCGCGGGGTCTCCTCCTTCCCCGAAACGTCTACCATGCGCGCGTGTCCGTTTTTGTCCAGATGGCTCAATTCCATGGTCTGATTTCTCCCGGGTGTTTAAGTGAGTAGCCGCCCATCACGGATAACCTGCGCGCGAATTCCTTTCCGCGTAAGACTTCCATCAAGCGCTGCACCATATCCAGCGCGAACGCGTTCTCCGCGACAAGCAAATCATACTGCTCCTCACAGATGGGCACAAAGTCCAGGTCGTAGATGCGCGCGGCGGAGAGAATGCCCAGGCCCGCGTCTGCCGTGCCTGCGGCGATAGCAGCCGCCACCGCGGTGTGCGTGTATTCCTCGCGGTCATAACCCAAAACGCTTTCGGGGTCCACCGTGTTCTGGCGTGCCAGATAGTCGCACAGGATGCGCGTGCCGCTGCCTTTCTGGCGGTTGACATAGCGTTTGCCGGCAATATCCGCGAACTCGCGGATGCCCAGCGGGTTGCCCTTGGGGACCATCAGCCCTTGCGTGCGTTGAACGCATTCCACCAGGAACACGCCGCCTTGCGGGAAGTATTTACGCAGGTAGGGGATGTTGTAAGTTCCGCTGGCTTCGTCCAGCAGGTGGACGCCGCCCAGATGCGCCTCGCCGCGCTTGACGGCTGTGATTCCACCCATGCTGCCCACGTGCGAGGAGGCAACGGAGCTGTTCCGGTCCTGCCGCTTGAGGATATCCGCGACTTCATCCAGCAGCGGGTCGTGGCTGCCCGTGATGACCAGAGTGCGCTCAATTTCCGCGGGGCTGCGCGTCAACTGCACGTTCACCAGCTCACCCGCCTCATACCCCTCGGTGTTTTGCGGGATGTGAATAATACCGTCCGCCTTCACGAAGGAACTGACCACGCCGGCTCCGCGGTTGAGTGGCACCGCCACGGTCTTGCCGTCCACATTACCCAGCCTGGTGCGCACAAACTCCAGGTACTTCAGCGAGGAGGTCAGCCTGCGCGAAATCCCCGCCTGGATAAAAACCGCCGGCTGTGAAGGGCGGCAGGTGAGGTTCTCCACGACCGGCTTGAACAGTTCTTCCATCACCAGGATGCCGGAGACAGGGTAGCCAGGCAAACCGAGCACCGGCACCACGCTTTTGCCAGCCGGACGGGCGTGCGCCAGAATGGCAGGCTTGCCGGGTTTGATTGCCACGCCGTGTAAAACCACTTCGCCAATCCGGCGTATCGCGTCGGCAGAGAAGTCTTTCCTGCCCGCGGAGGAACCGGCATTAAGCACGACCAGGTCGCATTCCTCCAGGGCGCGCCGCAGCGCGGCTTCAATCAGGGCGGGGTCGTCTTTCACGCCCGGGTAGATTTTGGGAAGACAGCTCCAGGTTTCCAGCATACCCGCGAAGACCGTGGAGTTGGATTCAATAATACTGCCCGTTTGCGGGTCTTCCGTCGGAGCCACCAGCTCGCTGCCGGTCGGGATAACCCCCGCAATCGGGCGGGAAACCACCTCCACGCTGAGCACGCCGGATTCCAGCAGCGCCCCCAGCGCCGCCGGGGAAAGCACGCTGAACGAGGGGACAATCATATCTCCGGCGCTGATATCCTCACCAATCTGACGCACATGCTGCCAGGGCAGGGCTGCCGCGTAAAGCGTCACGCCGTCCCCCTCCTGCACCACATCCTCCACCATCACCACCGCGTCGCAGCTCTCAGGCAGCGGGTCACCAGTGTTTACCCACACAAAAGCATCCTCATTCAGCCGCGCTGGTGTGGTCTCAGAAGCTCCGAAAGTCCGCTTCGCCTCCAGCGCGATTCCGTCCATCGCGCAGGCGTTGTAGTGTGGAGAACTGATCCGGGCGTAGACCGCGTTCGCGGTCACCCGTCCCAAGGCCGAGCTGGTCTGAATGGTTTCTGTTTTATAGCTCAGGCCGGCCTGCCGCAGCGCCTTCAGATAGGTTTCCCGGGCTTCTTCCAGGGGGATGTTGGTTAAATATTCAAACGCCATGTTTTACCTCTCCAATAGTGTCACTTCCACAAACTCGCCCTGGCGCAAGCCCTCTTTATCACGCGGGATAGCAATGAAGCCGTCCGCGCGCGCCAGTGTGGTGATCAGCCCGGATTTACTCGGGATTGGCTGCGCTTCGCCTTCCCGTAAGGTTACCGGGACGTATTCCTCGCGCCCATGGTTGGAAGGAACCGAGCGCGCGATGGGAACCCTTACCCGCTGGTCATTCAATTCCGCGCCAAGCATGGACGCTATGAGCGGGCGCGCCAATAAATGAAACATAAAATAAGCTGCCACCGGGTTGCCCGGCAATCCAAACACAGGTTTGCCGCGCGCGCGGCCAAACAGGGTTGGTTTGCCCGGTTTGACTGCCAAACCATGCGCCAGCAGTTCGCCCAGCTCCGAAAGCAGCTGGGGCACGGCGTCTTTCTCTCCCACGGAGGTGCCGCCGGAAATCAAGACCAGGTCGTAATCCGCCAGCGCCGCGCTGAGCGCCGCCCTCACTTCGCCAATCCGGTCCGGCACAATCCCAAGGAAATCCGCTCGTCCGCCGGCGTCCCGCACTGCCTGAAGCAGCATAGGGGCGTTCACGTCCCGGATTTTGCCCGCCGGCAAGCTTTCCCCCGCGGGGACAAGCTCGTCACCGGTAGAAATAACCGCCGCGCGCGGCTGCCGCCGCACGGATACTTCAGTCAGACCCATAGCCGCCAGCGCGCCGATGTGGGCCGGGCTGAGGCGCGCGCCGGCCCGCAAAACAACATCCCCGGGGCGCACATCATCCCCGCGAAAAATCAGATTCGCGCCAGGTGGCGAAGCTTTGTAAACTGCCACCAGCCCGTCCTCCAACACTTCGGCATCTTCCAGCATTATCACGCAGTCCGCCCCGCCTGGGATTTCCGCACCAGTGGGCACGTACACACACTCTCCGGCTGCCAGCCGCAAACTTGTGTGCCTGCCCATCTCAGCCGAGCCAATGACCGTCATCAGGGCGGGGATAGATTCGGAGCAGCCGAAAACGTCCTTGCTGCGCAGGGCGTAACCGTCCACGGTGGAACGGTCAAAGTCCGGGACGAATTCCAGTGCCAGCGTGTCTGCCGCCAGGGCTCTGCCGCCAGCGCTTTCCAGGGGCACTATTTCCGCCGGCATTTTCAGCATCCCAAAAGTGCTCGCGATCAGGCGCTGGGCTTCGGCAACTGTGATTACATTGAGCATCGTTTTCTCTTCGCTCCAAGATTTAAGCTTGGATAATCTTACCAGACCCAGCGCCCGCCTAAACTGAGCGTATAGTCAGATTTTCGGCTATTCCAGCAGCGGAAGTTGACACACCCCTTCTTCTTCCATCAGGTTGATGGTCTCAAAGCGCCAGGTTCCGTCTTCCAGGTGGCATTGGCTCATACAAAAGGCGCGGTTCCAGCGGCTTTTGCGCATGCGCGGGGCGCCCTGCCTGTATTTATCAATCAGAACCCGCGCGTAACGCGCCAGCAGCCATTGGGACTGATTACTGTAATAGCCAAAAGCCGCCCGAAATGAGCCAATCAGCAGGTCGGTCAACTGCAGCAGCTGGCAGTCGGCGTAGGGCTGCGCGTCTTCCCCGGCTGGGTCGCTGGCACGGTCGTCAATCAGGTCTGGCTGGCTGTCAACGCGGCAGTAATCGCGCAAGCCAGAAAGCCGCTCCACCACGCGTTGGCGGTTGATATGCCTGCCCTGGTGCAGGTGCCCGTCAAAATGTATTTTGGTGATATAAACCGGGTTATCCGGACTGAACAGGTAGTGCAGCCCGCCTTTGAAGCCAAAGCGGAAAGTGGTCTCCACCTTGCTGGTCTCATCCGGGTAATGCAGCATATTTTCGTGATTTGCACTCTCGCGGAAGATGATAAACTTCGCCCCGCAAGCGTAATCGTCCAGCAGCTGGAAGGCTTTTTGCCGCTCCCCGCGCGCGCCAGTGAAATAAAAATACCGGATATGTTTGCTTTCAGAGCGCATAAAACCCAGCGCGATGCTCAGCCAGGCTTCTGCCAGGTCGCGCTTGGCGCCAGGGCGGTTAATCTTTTTAAAGCTGATTTTATGCGGGTAAGCCAGCTCCGCGCGCGCGGCGGTCAGGTATTCAACGAGCGCCGCCTTCCGGGAGACCGGCACGAGCAGCATCCCGTGCCAATACCCGTTTCGGGCGGACTCGTCATGATACAGTTCGTACGCTGGGGCTGCGTTTTTGCTTTCCATTTTCGGTTTATAGAATTTTACCGCAGCCGCGCCCGATGGACATTGTTTGAAAGACAAGATTGACCTCTATCTGTTTAATGCGCGTAAGGGTTGGAGTCCCAGAGGGAAATACCCTTCACTGACCAGCATGAACAGACAGGCGCACGGGCTGAAAGTTTGCCCGCGAGCCGTAGCGGAGCAGCAGCGCGGACCCAGGGCCAGCAACTGCATCGTCACAAGCAGGTAAAGCGCCTCAAACTCCTCATCCCGGGGCAGAGCAGGCTGTTTCCATGCCGTCAAAAGTCAGGAGGTTTAACATAAAGCTGTTTCCTTTGCCTTTTTTGCCGCGGCTTGTAGAATCACGCCCGGGTTTTCATCCTCAAAGAACCGCCGCTTTCAGTTTCGGGTAAAATAAACTATCTTATGTTAAGCTGACCCGGCATGGGTTGTCTTTATCTTTTCTTTTTCACCATTTGGTGAGTGAGACCGATAAATAACAAAACCAATAAGGAGGTTTCTTATGAAAACCGTTGTTGGAGGCGCTCTGGGGGAATGCGTCCACGTTGCCGGCGTAATGAACTTTCTTAACCTGGCCGAACTGGCGGGCTGGCGCACGGTTTTTTTGGGTCCGGCTGTGTCGGTGGAAGACTTCTTACGCGCCGCCCGGGAAGAACACGCGGACCTGGTTGGCGTGTCGTATCGTCTGACGCCTGAGACCGGCGAACGCTTGCTGGGTGAGTTCGCCGAAGCCGCGGATGAACTGCGCGCTCGCGGCGTGCGCTTTACCTTTGGAGGCACCCCGCCGGTGGCGGAGCGCGCGCGTAAGCTGGGTTTCTTTGAGAGAAGCTTTGACGGCAGTGAAGCACCGGAAGACGTGCTCGCCTTTTTGCGCGGCGAGGCTGCCAATCGCGAAGGACCAGCACATTACCCCCAGACCGCTCTGGAACGCGCGGCCTGGAAAGCTCCCTTCCCCCTGCTGCGCCACCATTTTGGCTTGCCTACGATGGAAGCTACCCTGGAGGGCATCGCCCAAATCGCTGAAGCGCGCGTATTGGATGTTATCTCGCTGGGCACCGACCAGGACGCGCAGGAGAATTTTTTCCACCCGGAGCGTCAGAACCCACGCGCCAAGGGCGCTGGCGGCGTGCCCGTGCGCAGCGCGGAAGACTACCGGGCTCTATATCAGGCTTCCCGCCGCGGCAATTATCCGCTCCTGCGCACCTATTCCGGCACGGATGATTTTATCCGTCTGGCAGAGCTCTATATGGAGACCATTCATAACGCCTGGTGCGCCGTGCCGCTTTTTTGGTTCAACCAGCTCGACGGACGCGGCCCGGTCAGCCTGGAGGATTCAATCCGCCTGCATCAGGAGCTCATCCGCTGGTATGGAGAGCGCGGCGTTCCGGTGGAGCTGAACGAACCCCACCATTGGGGCATGCGCGATGCCCCGGACGTGGTATTCCTGGTCTCAGCCTATCTATCCGCCTACAACGCCAGAGCTTTCGGCGCGCGCGATTACATCGCCCAGATGATGTTCAACAGCCCACCCGGCACGTCCGACGCGATGGACCTGGCGAAAATGCTGGCTATCCTGGAGATGACCGCGCCGTTGGAGGCTGAGAACTTCCGCATCCTCAGGCAGACGCGCACCGGCTTGCTCAGTTATCCGCTGGAAAGCAACGCCGCCCGGGCTCATCTCTCCGCCAGCATCTACCTGCAAATGGCGCTTAAGCCCCATATCGTGCACATCGTCGGGCATACCGAAGCCGACCACGCCGCCACCGCCGCCGACATCATCGACGCCAGCCTGATGGCGCGTCAGGCTATCTCGAACGCGATTAAAGGCCAGCCCGATATGCTGGCAGACCCGGCTGTGCGGGCGCGCAAAGACCATCTCATCGCTGAAGCGCGCGTAACCCTTGCGGCCATCCGCCGCCTGGCAGAACCCGGCAGCCCGGACCCGCTGACCGACCCCGCGGTGCTGGGCAAAGCCGTGCGGCTTGGAATTTTGGATGCGCCGCATCTGCGCGGCAGTAAAATCGCGCGCGGGGATATTCGCACCCGCGTGATTCAAGGCGGCTGTGAAGCCGTCAGACCCGACGGCAGCCCCCTCTCCGAGGCGGAACGCCTGTCGGAATACCTGTAAAAGGAGCAAGACATGAACGACAACACGAAATACACAGTCATTGGGGCGGGCAATGGCGGCAAGGCTATGTCGGCACATATGGCGCTGATGGGTAAAGAGGTGACGCTGTATAACCGCACTTACGCCCATATAGAGGTTATCGCCCAGCGCGGCGGGGTAGACCTGGATAATCCGGACGGCCTGAGCGGCTTCGGCAAGCTGGCCAAAGTTACCGACCAAATCCAGGAGGCGGTTGAAGACGCGGATGTGATTATGGTGGTCGTGCCGTCTTCCGGGCATCGGGATATCGCCGCCGCGGCCGCCCCCTACCTGCGCGACGGGCAGATAGTGTTACTGCACCCCGGGCGCACCTGCGGCGCGATTGAATTCATGGAGGTGCTGCGGCAAAACAACTGCCCTGGCAAGCCCATCGTCGCCGAGGCGGAGACTTTTATCTACGCCAGCCGTTCTGAGGGGCCCAGCCACGCGCGCATCTTCCGGATTAAAGAGTCCGTCCCGCTGGCAGCCCTGCCTGCCACCCAAAACCGCACCGTGTTGGACGCCATCCACCGCGTCTTCCCACAGTATATTGACGGCGGCAACGTGCTGAAGACCGGGCTGAACAACATGGGCGCGGTCTTCCACCCAACCATCACCCTGCTCAATGCCGGCTGGATTGAAACCACCCACGGCGATTTTGAGTTTTACATTGACGGGGTTTCCCCTTCCGTCGCCAAATTGCTCGAAACGGTGGACCGGGAACGCTGCACGGTCGCTTCGGCGCTGGGGATTCGGGCGCGCACCGGGCTGGAATGGCTGGCGCTGGCATACGACGCGCGCGGCGAGACCCTGCACGAAGCCATTCACAACCAGTCCGGCTATTATGGGATTAAGGCGCCGCCCACGCTGAACCACCGCTACCTGTTTGAGGAGATTCCGATGAGCCTGGTGCCGATCGCGGCGCTGGGTCAGCGGTATGGGGTCTCCGTGCGCGGGATAGACGCGATTATTCGCCTGGCGTGCGTGATTCATAACACGGATTACTGGCGCAAGGGCCGCACGCTGGATAAGCTGGGCTTGCAAGACCTGAGCGTGGAGGAGCTGACGCACTACGTGGAGACGGGCGAAAGGGAGTGAGGGGGGCTTTTTGTAGAAGAAGAGCCTGTGGTGGGTTTGCGTTTGGATTCGCGCGCCGTTTTCCGCGTCCTTTTTTCCCCATCAACCCGGATTTTTGATAAAACGGCGCGGAAGCAAACCTGGAACACCCTAGAGACGATTTGCTGTTCCTGTAGGGTGAATTTATCGCAGGTGGCGAACTCAGCTTTGGGCAGCCGCCTAACAAGTACAAGAAGACGGAAGAGGCAAGATCCGATCAACTGGTGAAGAGAAATAAATTTGTTGGGTTGTGATGAAATGGTGGCATGAAATTTGGTTGATGATATTTCTGGTTTGGATAGATAATTCTATATGCTCCTATTTACCAACAGGTTGTACTTTCGTAGAGTATAATTTTTGATACCAACATTCTTCATGTGAGGATAAATGAATGGGAACGAAACAAGAAGTTATTATCAAGTTGTTTAATATTTGCCAAGATAGAGACTATTATTACTTTGATAACAAATTAGTAAAAAAAGTTGCAATTGACGTAGGCTTCGGTAACCCTTTTGATGCAACAAAAATTGACAACTCATCACTATTACCCTCAGTTTTACAGGCATCCGACTATTTCATCGTTCATTTGGGACAAGGGCGTCACCAATTTGTTAATGGAATAAAACTTGGTTATCACAGATTTGAACCAATCGATGAAAAAGAAACTTTCGAGTGGAAATATCGTCAAAGTTTGTTAAATGAATTTGATACAAGTGAGTCAAACATACTGTCAGTGGCAAGTAACCAACGGATTATCCATGATTTCTTGTACGATGATATCGTTGCTTCTCCTAAAGTCTATAATGCTAGGCGAACCAAAGCATCTTTTGAGTATTACATTGGGAATACAAGAATCCAACCAAATAACCTACAAATGGAAATTGACTTAACGCTCGAATATCAAGGCACTGTAACAACCGTTGAAGGAAAAAATAATTTTCCCGATGATTTTGCCGTTTACCAATTGTTTCATCCCTTCAAATACTACAGTAAATTGAAACAGGAACAAAGCATACAAATTGGAAATATTTCTTGCTGTTATATTCTTAGGAAAAAGTATCAAAATTATTCAGTGTTACGTTTATATAATTATACATTTGACAATGTTGATCAAATCGACTCGATTAGACTGTTAAAAAAATCTCAATACACACTTGTAAGAAGATAAATCATTGAAGTGATAGACATGGAAAATTTATTGAAAGATTTTCTTAATAAAGTTTTCTTAGGCGATGTGATGGAATTGCTTAGAAGCTTACCCAATAAATCGGTAGATATGATATATAGTGACCCCGATTACAATGTTGGTATTAAGTACGGAGATAAGTCTTATTCAGTAAGTTTCGATCAATATATTGATTGGTACATAAATTTAAGTAAGGAATCTCTCCGCGTCCTGAAAGACGATGGTAATATGTTCTTAATTAATTATCCAAAACAAAATGCGCACTTACGCGTGAAGTACCTTGATCAGGTTTGTTTTGATGTACTCGATTATTCCTGGGTTTATAATACCAATATTGGACATAGCCCAAAACGCTTAACTACAGCCCACAGAAGTATTCTACACTGCAGAAAAACTGCAAATAACAAATTTTACAAAAATAACGTTGCAGTCCCGTATCAAAATCCTACTGATAAACGTATAAAACAAAATATCAGCGATGGCTCGTCAGGGCGTATGCCATATGATTGGTTTTATTTCGACTTGGTAAAGAATGTAAGTCGTGAGAAAACATTCCATGCTTGCCAGATTCCACAGGCTCTGGCTGAGCTGTTAATTAAAGCCTCAACTATGCCTGGAGATGTTGTTTTAGTCCACTTTGGTGGCAGTGGCTCAGAATTGGACGTCTGTCAGAGACTGGGAAGACACTTCATTTCAGCAGAAATTGATGAAAAGTATTTTAATATGATTATGAATCGGATTGAAACCGGAAAAATTGATGAGAAATATCGTCTAGATTTCAAAGATACCGGGGTGTACGAACACCAAGCAAGCCAGTTACGGTTATGTGACAAGAATCAATCTGATAAATATTAATCCTTGCTCTCGCCGGTTTCCTGACCGTGCGCTAAGTATGACCCCAGGCGTCTGTGGCTGCTCTTTCTTACCTGAAGCATTTTCGGTCGAGAATCCTACAAACCAACAAACTAAGCAAAAGCATTGTAACGAATAACCTTTTCTCATTTCTACCACAAGGTTTGACCAATTTGGTTTTATCATGGGATTATCGTAGTCTAATAAGCTTAAACAACTCGGTATTCTTGTATAGATAAGGTAACATAAGTTTCGCACATTCAAAAAGGACATGGTCCTGAAATCACTTGGTAAGATGTAGTTGACAAACCAAAACAACCAAGGAGAACAAAACCATGTCAGACAAGATTGTACAATTAA
>Ga0228536_1001005_pt1 | contig 34921 bp, 32 predicted proteins | sample SJ1Smetagenome_FD_168611 | JGI IMG/M metagenome (GOLD analysis project Ga0228536, IMG submission 168611) | Enriched culture of PCE-dechlorinating microbial communities from Ithaca, New York, USA - SJ1.S | ecosystem: Engineered > Modeled > Simulated communities (microbial... > Unclassified...
CAAAGAATCCATGCACCAGATAGTCTGGCAGGAGAACGTCAAAGATGTTGTCAGATACAGTCATGAAAAACCTGTTATCCGCCGCCTGGAAAAACTCCTGGCGGCCTAATATCGGTCAGTTTGAGTTGATAACAATTCAGCCCCCCCCGGCGGTTTCCATAATTTTGATTTTTGCTCTTTGATTTTTAATCTGCTTCCAGACCCGTTGGTATCAGACTCGCATCCGGCTGTCCGGCCTCATACAATCGCCGGATTTCCGCCGCCGCAAGGCTTCGATTAAACACCATCAGTTCATCCACGATGCCGTCAAAATCCCCTTCCCGCAAAATATATTTACCATCCACCTTCAGCGCTCCCAGAATCACTTCCGTCGGCCGCTCGGTGATGGCGGTGGTATAGGGCTTGCTTTCAAACAACTCTCCGTTGACATAAAAAGCGGCGGTCCTGGTATCATGCGTCACCACAAAGTGATACCATACTCCGGCCTGCTGCGCAAAGGCACGACTGTAGCAGCCGCGGTCGGATTTGGAATTAAACCGGAGCAGTTCAAACTGATTGCGCTGCCCGATAATCGAATAATTGTCGTCAAAGATTGAAAACTGAAAATTGACATGATAATCCTGCCGGCATGAAATCAGGTGCCCGCCCATTTGGGCCGGATTGGGATAATACACCCACGAACTGACCGTCACCGGACCGTTGATGGAGAATGCCGGATCGGCCGGGATCACTATCGTCTGCTGCTTGCCGCGTTCAAAGCGAATCGCCGTCTTGCCCGCCAGACGTCCCTGCACCCAGGTCGGCTTTTGGCCGTCTGCACCCAAAACACCATGCAGTGCCGCCCCCGTGACAGGCGCCTGATTCAGCACTCTGTCCGGACTGGACACCTGTTCTTCAAAGGTATAATGTACCACCAGAGAGGGGTCTGCATACAACTTATTGTGATACGCTTTCCAGCGATGATAAGGCGAACCTTTCTCGGCCAGAACTTCCGTATCAAAGTGTTCCTTGCGGACAAAAACCCGGTCATTGAGCCGGGCCGGCTTGAGATTCCCCGCCGCATCGCTGCGGCCTCCCTGCCCTACCTTTAACGACAGAGCCGAGCTGTATTTGAGCGGGTCCGAACCACTGCGAAGTTCCGCTTCGCCCTGAAAGACATGAGTCTGCGTGTTGCCCTGGGCGTCAATTTCCACCCCGAACTCCGTCCCCAGATCGACCACCGTCGCCTGCGGCGTACGCACCACAAAACGGTCCTCGCTGCTGTTTTCAATATTGACCACCAGCCGGCCGGACTTCAGATAAATGCGGCTTTGGGTTTCAAGTTCAAATTCCGCGGGCGATTCCACAATCACTGTCGCCCCGGTATCCATCGTAATTTCCGCCAGCCCCCGGACCAGCTTCATCGGACCCGGATGCAGGGCCTTATCCTGAAGAATGGGGCCGTTGACACTGGCCCATTCGGCATGAACCGACGAAGTCAGATATCCCAGCCCTCCGGTCTGACGAACCGGCACCAGGTGAATATAGGACAGCAGCATCAGCAAAGCCGCACTGGCCAGGATAGCCGTATAAATCGCAGTCTTATTAATCCGCTCACGCAGTGATGCGCGACGCAGCGGAATCGAAGGAATGATGTCGTCGGCTTCCGCCGGCAAGGCAGCCACCACCGGCGCGGCTATTTCCGCCCGGGCCATCTGCTTGAGCGATTCCATATAAGCTTCCTGCGAGTCATCCTCCGGAATCCATGAGCGGGACATTCCCGCCACCCGCTCCGAACGCTTCAGCAGCGACACAAACTGCAGGTAACGCACCGCATAGCGAATCCGTTCAGGATGCCGGTCAATCAGCGCATTCAGATCCCGAACCTGCTGCTCGCTGATCTGACCTTCCACCGCCAGCGTCAGCAAATCCTCAAGCTGATATTGAATCTGTTTATCCATGCGTGAGACTCTCCTTCCGCCCCGCCCGTTCGATACACTCCAGCAGTTTGCCGTGCACCCGGCTTAAAAGCTTATAAATGCCGTGAATCGTCAGGCCAAACTGACCACTGATTTCCTTCGGGCTTAAATCCTGGCTGTACCGCATCTTGATAATCTCACGATTGCGGGAGTCCAGTTTGCTCAGACAGTCTTCCAGCGCCCCGTTGCGAAAATCCATCGTATGCATTTGGTCTTCCAGAATCGGGAGCATTTGCTCAAAGATGGGGGTATCAAAAACAACTTCCTTGAGTTTGGCCTTCTTTTTTCGAAATGCCAGCACCTCAAAATGGGCATAACGCAGCGCCCAGCCCAGGAAATTTGTCCCCGGCTCGAACTGGTCAAACCGCGACCACATCAGCTCCGACACCGTCTGCAGAATATCATCCGCATCGGCATAATTAGGCACCAAAGACAAAATATAGGCGTGAATCCTGGACTGGTTGTCCAGAAGCAGCTTCAAAAACAATTTATTGTTTTTATTGTCCATTTTCTCTTTTTGCCGGAGTATTTATTCTATAAAAACTCTGACCTCTGGTAAATACGGCAAGATGACTTGAAAATTTGGACAAAATTTTTGGGTGTTCAAAAACTTTTTATATGGTTATGTATCTGTATCTTTTTTGTTTACTTATTGGTTTATGGAGTTTGTCTGACTATAAAGTTCCATATCTCATTGGCCGCAAAGGACTCGATTTCATTGAGTCGGGCCAGGCTCTCAAAGCCAGCCTGCTCGACCACCACCCGCGGCCTGGGCCAGGTAAACACTGTCTCCACAAACAGCTTCTGCGTCTCCCGCATAAACGACTCGATCCGGATTTCAATGCTGGTCGGCTCGCCACCCGCCTGCTGATGCGGCGGTATCAGCAGCCGCAGACCGCCCCCTGCGACAGGCCGGTTGCCCAGCATCTGGAAATCCTGCGGAGCCTGTCCCAGCCGCTGCTCCCATAAGTACTGAAATGCGTGGACTTTAGCGCTGTATAAATGCCGAATGCAGCCGCTGGTGTTCAAAATCTGATACTGCGGCATCGGCCAGGTCTTCTGATAGGCCCCCGTGACCGCCTCCACATCCCGACCAAACATCTCCAAATCATATTGCGGATTACCGGATATAATTTGTAAGGTATGTATCTGCGGATTGGTCGTCTCCAGTGTAATCTGCAAAGGCGACGGCTCACTGCGAACCAGCGTAAAGCCTGTCGGCCGGGTTCCGGTCTGCGAGAACTCCAGCCCCGCATCCAGCAAACCCTTTTGGAAATTCAATAACGCCCCTTTTTCGTGCCCCCATGTCCCGGCAATCAGGAAGTTCATCCCAAAGTGAACACTCGTTTTACTTTCACGATTAATCGGTATCATAGCTGGTCCTATAATGAACAGGTTTCACATCCTACTTGCCCGCCGGACGACTCCCGCAGGGGATTTCCAGGATTATAACCCCGTTTCAGGAAAAGTGAAAGCATCGTCTGGTTAAGTCGGTATTTTTCCTGACCGATACAGGACATGTCGGGTGATGTTATGACCAAGGGATAAAATGATCGTATTGGATTGGCTCAAAAAACTGAAGATTAAGCGGCTGCTGGACAGCGACACCGTCCATTTGTATCCCAACACGCGCAGTTGCGTCCGCAAGGATATGAGCAAAGTTCAGCCTCACCAGATGCCGCCGCTGATGGTCCGCAAAGCTGCCTGGCGGCGATAACGTCACATCTCCTTCCTGTTGCCTTTATACTCGATTAATTCCAGCCTTTACTCCACGCGAACTTTGACGACGATTTTCTTGACCCGTTCGGGCTTGTCGAACATCCGGCACGGCATGTGGGCATCGTGCGGCCAGAGAATGGCAAACGTCCCGGCCTCCATATCCAGACGAGTCATCGGCTCAGCACGATCATAGAACTCGATATCTTTCGTTATATCATACGGAGTCTCGGTCTTGAGGCCTTCCAGCTCCCGCACGCCGATCCACTCCCGGCCGGACACGATATACTGAATATCCACATACTTGCGATGGGATTCGAACCGGCCCTGGGCTTCGGGTTTGGAGTCGTATTCATCCACCGAGAAATACAGGTTCTCGCCATCGACCTCATATCGTCCCGGCGCCGAAGCCAGCACCGCCGGGTCCTTGAGCAGAGCCAGCCCCTGTGCAATCCGCTGCCCCAGCCCATAGTACATTTCCGCGTTATCCAGTTTATCGCAAATCATAACTCTCCGTTCTGTATCAGGAGTTTCTTTAGAAGCCGCCTTGTCACTGCATCCAGCCAATGCATATAAACCTGCCGCACATGCAATTACACGGATAACATATCCGGCCTTTATGGTTCGCATATTACAGTCCCATCTTGTCCCGCAGGAAGTTCTTGAGCTGTGCAATATTGATGCGTTCCTGGGTCAGGCTGTCGCGTTCACGGACGGTGACGGTATTGTCTTCCTTGCTCTGGCCATCGACGGTGATGCAATACGGCGTGCCGGCTTCATCCTGACGGCGATAGCGACGGCCGATGGCACCCTTCTCATCGTAGAAGGTCGCAAAGCACGGCTTCAATTCATCATAAATCTTATGGGCGATTTCCGGCATCCCGTCTTTTTTGACCAGCGGGAAGATGGCCGCCTTGACCGGGGCCAGGGCCGGGTGAAACCGCAGCACACTTCGCGGTTCGCCGTTAATCTCATCCTCATCATAGGCATCCACCAGAAACGCCAGGCAGCTTCGGTCAATGCCCGCCGACGGCTCGATGACATACGGCACGTAGCGTTCCTTGGTCTCATCGTCAAAATACGACAGCGGCCCCTTGACCCAGTCTTCGGCCTCTTCCTTGAGCTGCAGCTTGGTCACATCGCGCGTCTCGTACCAGGCATTCATGGTTCGCATCCCGCGCTGGTGCTGCCGCAGGTCGAAATCCTGACGGTTGGCGATGCCTTCCAGTTCCTGCCAGTCGCCGGAGCCGAAGGGGAATTTATATTCGACATCGACGCAGGCCTTGGCATAGTGGGCCAGTTCGTCTTTTTCGTGTTCGCGGAAGCGGAGATTGTCTTTATTCATCCCGAGATTCAGATACCAGTTGAAGCGGAACTCTTTCCAGTGATGGTACCACTGTTCGTCGGTGCCGGGCTTGCAGAAGAACTCAATCTCGGCCTGTTCGAATTCGCGGGTCCGGAAGATGAAAGCCTTGGTGGTCACTTCGTTGCGGAAGCTTTTGCCGATCTGGGCGATACCGAACGGCACCTTGACGCGGGAACTGTCCAGCACGTTGCGGAAATTGGCGAAGATGCCCTGGGCGGTTTCGGGACGGAGCCACAGGGTCATCGTATCATCGACATTGGCGCCCATCTGGGTCTCAAACATCAGCTTAAAGGCCATCGGGTTGCCGAACTGGCCGACCGTGCCGCAGGACGGGCAGACCTTTTTGGACAGGTTGAATGTCTTATCCTGTTCGGTCTCGATATTGACATGCTCGGTATGCTCGTCGACATGATTGCCGTCTTTTTCCTTGAGGTGGTCAACGCGGGTGCGGGTGTTGCATTTTTTGCACACGGTCACCAGGTCGGCGAATTTGTCGGCGTGGCCGGAGGCCTTCCAGACCATCGGATGCATCAGTATCGAACAATCCAGACCGACAATGTCGTCACGCATCTGGACGACGGCCTTCCACCAGGCGTTGCGGACGTTGCGCTTCAGCTCCGCACCCAGCGGGCCGTAGTCGTAACAACTGGCCAATCCGCCGTAAATTTCACTGGATTGGTAGATGAATCCACGCCGTTTACACAAGGCCACGATGTCGTCAAGCTTGTTCAATTTCGCCATAAGTCATTTTCCTGAAATATGTTATAGGGTTCCCTGCAAATTCATATAAAGCTCCTATTGTAACCGACTTACGGCAAAATACAAGGTGATTTGGCTTCGTTTGGTGAATAAGTAAAAAGGTAAAAGGCAAAGGACAAAAGTAAGAGGAAAAGGGAAAAATTGGGTTCGTTTGGCAAAATCCAGGTATACAAGGATGCAAGGATACATGGATTCAAGAATGTAGAATTGGGTTTGTTTTTAGCGACGGCCCTTGTTTTCAGGTCAAAAATAGGGAAATTGGGTTTGTTTTGCAAAATCATGTTTTTTGCCACAGAGAGCACAGAGGGATAAGAGGGTATAAAATTGGCTTTGTTTGGTGCGAAACAAGAATATAAGAATGCAAGGATACATGGATACAAGAATGTGGAATTGGCTTCGTTTCGCAGAAATATCTTTTTGACGGGATTTACGGGATTAACATGATAAAGGTATATAGGTATGTAGGTATATGAGCATGTATGTTTGGGTTTGTTTTGTTTTTTTCTGGTTATCATGATATTCCTCCTTTGCATAAGTTCGGAGTTCGGAGTTCGGAGTTCGGAGAAAAAGCTACGAACTCGGTCGGGAATTGCTTCCCGCGGGCCTCCCTCAGCCCAGCCTATATATATGTCGGATGGGCGGGAAAAGTTGCAAACATTTTTAAATATATTTTAGATTGTAAATTGTATATTGTAGATTGAAATAGAAATGAATTTTTACTGTGGCCGGAAATTTTGAAATTGGGCTTTGAATATTTGGAGGGAGATTGTAAGATATATCTTTAATTATTGATAAAGCGGTATTTTTTTGCACAGCCTGAATGAGAAGTTAAGGGCCGGAGAATTTTAAACAGGGAACTGGAGAGATAGATAAAAAATCAAAGAGCAAAATGCAAAATGACAGAGCAAAAATGAAAATTACACGATGCATAATCTCTGGAAGGACTTCATCCATGTCAAATCAAATCCTATTTCGGCTGCTGGCTGGGGCTGTGATTCTTATGACAGGATGCTCAGACAAACAAGAACCAGACACTTCACAACCGATGACTGGGCCATTTCCTTATACCCTTCAAAATTGGGATTGCGGCGAATGGATCACTCTGGAACCTCCAGTTGACCCCTATTCATTTTACTGCTGGCCTGAGGGTGATCTGCTTTTTGGCAGCCAGTATTGCAAAAACTGTTCAAGTGAACGTATTGTTGAAATCAGATCAAACCGTGAAAAGATTTTGCTTGTGGAGGATTATAAGAAGACAGGCTGCGCAAAACATGAATGGATAAGGGGTATTTCCGGTGAAGCATACGCAACACATAGTATTAGAGCGGGTGATGCCGCTGTTATTTATTGGGAAAACCATCTTTATATTTATTGGATTCAGTATATTGAGGACGATGGAATCAGTTTTAAATGGATATCAATTCCCGAAGATCAGTTTACGCAATCGACAAAACTGCTTTGGAACACTCTCTCATGGCAAAAGCATCAAGCAAAAGATTGTTTTGTCTGCGACGGAAAGCTTCAGGTTCCATTTGATGTATATTACCATTTTAATCATATTGTTTTAGCAATTCATTATCCTTTAAGATATGGCAAGCTTTGGGACGATGACGAAAATACCCCTTATTACATTGCAGTGATTCGAGAAGAAGATATTAATAAGAATCAGATTGATTTATCGCACTATCGATTCAAGCTCTGGCAGGACGGCATGGGCGACAAACGGTAATATTCAAGAATGGATTAATATGAAATGGATCACACGGATCGTTCTTGAAATTTATAGCGAACTACCAATGGCCAAACAAAGTTTGATCGTTTCACCCATTGCATAACACGGGGTGACGCACCACAGCCAAGCGGAGCTTGACTGTGCCACCCACAATATTGCACAGGGTGACGCGCCATGGCCAAGCGGATATTGACCATCTACTCTGCTGGAATGGTGGGCTGTGGGTTGAAGGTGAAGACGGGAGTTTACAGGTGGGTGGCACAGTCTGACGGAGTCAGGCTGTGGGGAGACAGACACTGGTTGAAACTATACTCGTAAGGGCAAATATGAAAATCGGTGATAACCTATATCAAAAACGCTGCAAGCGATATAATTTTAATAACCAGGCTCATGAATTGACATTTAGCTGTTATCATCGGAAATCCAATCTAAGTGACAAACGAGCCTGCGACTATCTGGCTGATGCCATTGTCATGGCTCAACAAAAATATACTCTGGATTTGTGGGCTTATGTCTTTATGCCGGACCATGTGCATTTACTGATCTGGCCCAGACAACAGGGCTATTCAATTTCATCCATTTTGCAGACCATCAAGCAATCTGTGTCCAGACGGATGCTGCCCCATCTCAAGGCAGAAGCGGCCAAAATTGAAACGCCCTTTCATTTCTGGCAGGCCGGGGGCGGCTATGATCGTAATGTCACTTGCCGGGATACGGCCAGACAAATTATCAAATACATTCATTTGAATCCTGTGCGTAAAAAGCTGGTCCAGCTTCCCAGTGAATGGTATTATTCCAGCTATAAGGATTGGATGGGACTGGGATGCGGCCCTATTGCGATTCAGAAAGATGGCTTTACTGGTTGTGCTGCACGGGGTGACGCTATACAGACAAGCAAAGCTTGACTGTCTTTACCCCTATTCAGCACAGGGTTGCGAATCACGGCCAAGCGGAGCTTGACCGTGCCACCCTTTGTTTATGTACAGAGAGCTTGATTGCGCAGACCTTGATATCACTGGGTGACGCACCACAGCCAAGCGGAGCTTGACTGTGCCACCCACAATATTGCACAGGGTGACGCGCCATGGCCAGGCGGAGCTTGACTGGGCCGCACTAATTTGTTAATTTGGCAGTGGGTTATGTAATATGGCCCGATGGGATTTGATCATACTACCCGACAAAGACAGGAGCGTTGATAGTGAGGCAAAATATGAAATGGAGTTATGGTGTTGTTGTATGGCTGGTGCTGGCGTCGGGATGTTCGGGCGGGGAGTCGGGGCCGACGACGGCGGAGTGGATGCGGAAGGCGGGGCTGGGCAAGTGGCTGGATGCGCCGGTGACGGCGGCCCGGACGGAGCGTGGGATTTACAATATCACCGATAAGGGGGTGTATATTTTTCAATATGATGTGGAGACGCCGGCGGTGGCGGCTGAGCCGAATGTGGTGATTGAGGGGGCCATCCGGCCGGCAGCGGGTGTGGATAAGGCAGTCTTTGTGACGCATGGCTGGGGGGATAAGGCGGCGAATGACTGGCCGGAGCAGATGGCCGAGGTGATCGCGGCCAGGGTGGACCCGAACGAGTGGATGTGCGGCTGCTTCGGGTGGTCGGGCGGGTCGGTGGTGATTACGTCGGTCCATGCGGCACGGTATGCCCGGGATATCGGCGGGCCGCGGCTGGCGGCGGCGGTCCTGAAGCTGTCGGATTCGGTTCGGCATGTGCATCTGATCGGGCATTCGGCGGGCAGTTGGGTGATTGACGCGGCGGCCAAACGGATTGTCAAAGAGCGGCCGGGGGTGGAGGTGCATCTGACGTTTCTGGATGCTTATGTGCCCAGCCAGTGGGACCCGGATGAGCTTGGGGCAATTGCGGGTGAGCCGAACCGCCCTGCCGCGGTATGGGCGGAGCATTATTACACGCGGGATATTACCTATAACGTGACGCAGCAGGATTTAAAGCATGCGCATAATGTGGATATCACGGCCATTGACCCGCTGTTTGCCGAGCATGAGTTTCCGTATCGGTGGTATGAGGCGACGATGACGGGGACTTATGACCGATGGGATGAAAAAGGCGAAACGGTGTATAAGATGGCCAATGGGGTGGAATATGGCTTTGCACGGAGCCGGGAGGCCGGGGAGGAACCCTGGCGTCAAAGCAAACAATTGCCCTGCGGCGAGAAAGCGGTTATACTAAATAAGTACGTTAAGTAAATCCAGTAAAGCAGAGAGGATTGTATGAAAATAGTAATCGCCGGGGCCAAGGGTGCGGGCAAAAGCACCGTCGCCAGGGAATTGAGCCGGATGACGGGGCTGGAGCTGATTGAGACAGATGCGCTGATTGAAGAGCACTTTTTCAAGCAGGTCGGGCATCGGCACACGTGCCGGGAGATTTATGTCGAGCACGGGCAGGAGGCGTTTCGCCAGGTCGAGGCGATGATGGCCCGGCAACTGGAGGATGCGGAATGGAAGCTGATTGTCTGCGGCGGGTCGAGCCTGATTGATCCGGGCAGTCGGCAGGCCCTGCGGAAGAATGCGATACTGATATACCTGAAAGCGGATACGGAGACGATCTGGGCACGGCTGGAAAAGGATGGGCTGCCGCCGTGGCTGCGCGGGCCGGATGCGAGGGAGCAACTGGATAAGAATGTGGCGTTTCGTGAGGAACTGCTGGGGCCGTTTGCGGATATTCTGGTGGATACGACGGGGAAAACGCCGGAGGCGATTGCGGCGGAGATTATGGAGGGATTGGGGCGGGAACTGGCAATACGGTCGAAGGCGGCCAATACTTATGGGGACGTGATTGCGCTGACGACGTTTGGGGAAAGTCACGGGCCTGCGATTGGAGCGGTGCTGGATGGGGTACGGCCGGGGCTGGAGATTTCGGCGGAGGATATCCAGAAAGAGCTGAATCGCCGGCGGCCTGGACAGAGCGATGTGACCACGCCGCGGGATGAGAAGGACCAGGTGGAGATATTGTCGGGGGTATTTGGGGGTAAGACGACGGGGGCACCAATTGCGATGGTGATTTTCAATCGCGACCACGATTCAAGCAAGTATGAGGGGATAAAAGACCTGTTTCGTCCTGGACATGCGGATTTCACGTTTTACAAGAAATACGGGATTCGAGATTATCGGGGCGGCGGTCGGTCATCGGGACGCGAGACGGCCGGGCGCGTGATGGGCGGGACTGTTGTTCGTAAGCTGCTGGAAGAAAAAGGAGTTAAGATTGTCGCTCATGCGATTGAGATTGGGGGCGTTCGGGCGAAATCATGCGATTATGGAATGATTGAGAAGACGCCGGTGCGGTGTGCGGATGCCGAGGCGGCCAAGGGGATGGAGCAGGCAATTCTGGCGGCCAAGAACGATAATGATTCGGTTGGCGGGATTGTGAAGCTGGAGATTTTCGGGCTGCCTGCGGGATTGGGAGATCCGGTGTTCGGGAAGCTGGACGCGCGGATTTGCCATGCGATTATGACGCTGGGGGCGGTCAAGGGGATTGAGGTCGGCAAGGGCTTTGAGCTGTGCCGGATGCGCGGGAGCCAGTCGAATGACAATATGGCTGACGGGGGGTTTGTGAGCAATAACGCCGGGGGAATTACCGGGGGGATTTCGACGGGGCAGGCGGTGTATTTCCAGATTGCCGTGAAGCCGACATCGTCGATAGCAAAACCCCAGAAAACAATTGACCTCGAAGGGCGAAATCAACCGATTGAAACCCACGGGCGTCATGACCCGTGTATTGTGCCGCGGATTATCCCGGTGATTGAGGCGATGACGGCGCTGGTGCTGTATGACTGCTGGTGCATCCAGGAACGGATACGTCCTTTTGGGGACAAGAGTTAGGTGCGTTTTGGAGTTGATTCCGGATGCGTTTTGGCGGGTAATTTCCAAGGAGAATTTTTCTTGAAATAATGGGGTGGGATTTGTACAATTTGCCTTTTCCGGCCTGCGGCGCAGGGATAATCTGATCCGTTGGCATGCGGCAAACAATTGAATACGTTAAAAACGCCAATGTAGCTCAACGGTAGAGCTCTGGTTTTGTAAACCAGGGGTTGCGGGTTCGAATCCCGCCGTTGGCTTTTTTTTATTTTATGCCCAATGGGTGTGTTGCATGAAGTACAGTTTTATGTGTAGGTTGGTAAAGGGTTAGACTATGGAACAAGCCATCGAAAAGGCCGGCGCCCTGATTGAAGCGATGGGATACATTCGCAGCTTCAAGGACAAGATTGTCGTCGTCAAGCTGGGCGGCAGTATTCTGGACGATATGGAACTCCAGCGGAAGCTGCTGGTGGATGTGGCATTTATGTCGATTGTGGGAATGCGTCCGATTCTGGTTCATGGCGGCGGCAAGGCAATTACGCAGGCGATGAACGAGTCGGGGCTGGAGCCGGTGTGGGTTCAGGGCAGACGCTATACCGACGAGCGGACGCTGGCGATTGCCGAACATGTGCTGGTGCATAAAATGAACACACCGATGTGTCAGATTCTCAATGAGCTGGGATGCCGGGGGATGGGGATGCATTCGCTGAGCAGCTGCGTGGTGTTTGCCGAACCGCTGCGGTTAGTCAGTGATGATGGCCGCAAGATAGACCTGGGGCTGGTGGGTGAAGCCACAGAAGTCAACGGTGAGCTGCTCAAGACGCTGTGCCAGTCCGGTGTGATTCCGGTGATTGCTCCGATTGCACGGGCCAAGATGGGCGGTGCGAAGCTGAACTGCAATGCCGATACCGTAGCAGGCAAGGTGGCCGCGGCGGTGCAGGCGGAAAAGTTCGTGGCGCTGTCCGATACGCATGGTATTTTAAGAGATATCAATGATCCGGAGAGCCGGATTTCAAGTGTCAGCGAGGCGGAAATCAACGCGATGATCAAAGAGGGCATTATCAATAAAGGAATGCTGCCCAAAGTCGAATCGTGCCTGATCGCACTGGAAGGCGGCGTCAAGAAGGCTCATATCATCGACGGCAGATTTCCTCATTCGCTGCTGCTGGAAATTTACACGGACAAAGGCGTTGGAACGCAGATTATCAAATAAAAAGTTCGTAGTTCATAGTTCGGAGTTCGTAGATTTGTCGCCGGGCCTTTTGGATATGAGCTTTTTTGCATAGGATAAAGAATAATGAATACGCAAGAGGTTATTACACAATTTAATCAGTACGTCATCGGAAATTACGGGCGACTGCCGCGGGTGATTACGCGGGGCGAGGGCAATTATTTATACGATTTGGACGGCAACAAGATCCTGGATTTGTTTCCGGGATGGGCGGTCAGCGGCATCGGGCATTGTCATCCGAAGGTCGTTGAGGCGATTCGCCGACAGGCCGGGGAACTGCTGCACATCGATAATACATTCTATACGGTTCAGCAGGGTCAGTTGGCCAAGCTGCTGTCGGAACGGGCGTTCGGGGGAAAGTGCTTTTTCTGCAACAGCGGCGCGGAGGCTAATGAGGCGGCGATGAAGCTGGCACGGAAATTCAACGCCGGCAAGAAACGGTATAAATTCATCACCGCTGAGCGGAGTTTTCATGGGCGGACGTTCGCAGCAGTGACCGCGACGGCACAGCCGAAGTATCATGAGGGATTCATGCCGCTATTGGCGGGGTTTGAATATGTGCCGTTTAACGATATAGATGCACTGACGCAGGCATTCAGCGATGAGGTCTGCGGCGTGCTGATTGAGCCGATCCAGGGTGAAGGCGGTGTGCGTGAGGCGACGCCGGAGTATATGCAGACCATCCGCGACCTGTGCGATGAATCCGGGGCATTGATGATTCTGGACGAGGTGCAGACGGGGATGGGGCGGACGGGCCGGTGGTTTGGGTATCAGCATTATGAGGTGGTGCCGGACATTATCACGCTGGCCAAGACGCTGGGCGGCGGGGTTGCCATCGGAGCCATCGTGGCCAAGCCGGAGATTGCATCCGTACTGGTGCCGGGAACTCATGCCTCGACCTTTGGCGGGAATCCGCTGGCGTGTGCGGCGGCAATTGCGACGATTGAGGCGATTGAGAGCGATAAACTGATTGATCATGCCGTGCGGATGGGGCAGTATGCCACGGATAAACTGAATGCACTCAAGCAGAAGTTCCCCATCATCAAAGAACTCCGCGGCAAGGGATTGATGATTGGTATTGAGCTGGCGGTGCCGGGGGCCGGCATTGTCAGCAAGTGTCTGGAGCAGGGACTGCGAATCAATTGTACGCAGGGCAATATCCTGCGGTTTATGCCGTCGATGACCATCAACACCGAAGAAATCGACCAGGCGATTGGAATTCTGTCAACCGTTCTTGAAACTGAGGGATAAGATTATGAAAAGCTTCCTTTCGATCCGGGATTGTACGAGCCAGGAGCTGCTGGAGCTGCTGGATTTAAGCATCAGCCTCAAGACACTGTATAAAAACGGCAAGCGGGATTTATGCCTGACGGGCAAGACCCTGGCGATGCTGTTTGAGAAGACCAGCCTGCGGACGAGAGTGAGTTTTCAGGTGGCCATGCAGGACCTGGGCGGGAATGCGATTTATCTGAAGCCCGAGGACATCGGGATTATCGGGCAGCGTGAGCCGGCCAAGGATATGGCGAGGGTGTTTTCGCGGTATGTCAGCGGGATTATGGCCCGGACCTTCAAGCATGAGACGATTGTCGAACTGGACCGCTGGGCAACGGTACCGGTGATTAACGCCCTGTCGGACTGGTCGCACCCCTGCCAGGCGATGGCGGATATGCAGACGGCAATGGAACATTTCGGCAAGCTGAAGGGGTTGAAGCTGGCGTATATCGGGGACGGCAACAATGTCGCCCGGTCGCTGGCGTTTGCGTGCGCGAAGCTGGATATGCAGTTTGTGATTGCGGCGCCGGCGGGGTACGAACTGGATCCGGAGACGCTGGATACGGCCAATCGAATCAGCCCCGGGTGTGCGATACAGATTCGCAATCCGATGGATGCGGTGAAGGATGCCGATGTACTTTATACGGATACCTGGGTCAGCATGGGCCAGGAGGCCGAGAAAGAACAGCGGATTCGGGATTTCCAGGGATACCAGATTAACGACGCCCTGCTGGCGGCGGCTCCGAAGCGGGCCAAGGTGATGCATTGCCTGCCGGCGTATCGCGGCTATGAGATTACCGATTCGGTGTGCGAGTCGGCCCAGTCGGTAATTTTTGACGAGGCGGAAAACCGGCTGCACTTCCAGCGGGCACTGCTGAAGAAACTGTTAAGCAAGTAATCGGCTACCGATATGAAGCATACAATTTTAGTGGCGACGACCAATCCGGGCAAGATGCGGGAGTTGGCGGAGATGTTTTCGGAGCTGGCCGGGGAGATTGAATGGCACAGCCTGCGGGATTATCCGAATACGACCGAGGTGGAGGAGGATGGGGCGACATTTTCCGATAATGCGGCCAAAAAGGCGATGGGGTATGCCAGCCAAACGGGGCTTTGGACCATTGCGGATGATTCGGGTCTGGTGGTGGATGCTTTGGGCGGCCGGCCGGGGGTGCACAGTGCCCGGTTTGCGACCGAAGGCGTCGGGAAATTACCGCGACAGGAGCAGGATGAGTTGAATAATCGGAAGGTGCTGGGGCTGCTGAAAGGAGTACCGCAGGCTAAACGGTCGGCACGGTTTGTCTGCTGTATGTGTCTGGCCAGCCCGACGGAATTATTAATTCAGACGGAAGGAAAAATTGAGGGGCAGATTATCGATACGCCGCGGGGAGAGAACGGGTTTGGGTATGATCCGCTGTTTTATGTGCCCGCACTGGGCAAAACGACTGCGGAATTGAGCAGTGAGCACAAGAATAGCATCAGCCATCGCGGGCAGGCAGCGGCTCAAATGAAGCCTGCTCTGCGAGAACTTCTGAAGCTTGGATAAGTTGACAGAACCGATGTTTTTATAAAAATGATGGACAATCTCTGTTTTTGCAGGGTACAATACCCGAGTATAAGCAGATTGAATTTACGGAGACGGAGGTTATGCTGGATTTGCTGTTTGGCGATTTTCTGGGCAATGAACGCCCGTTAAGCTGGGTATTACAGTTCTGGCCGGTGCTGGTCAGTTCGTGGGTATTTGCGCTGGCGGCAACGTGGCTGTGCAAAAAGATTGCTATCAAGCTGGGAATTGTGGACAAACCCAACAGCACCGTAAAAACCCATAAGGAGCCAGTGGCGTATCTGGGGGGTGTGGGAATTCTGGTGGGACTGGTTGTGGGTGTACTGGCGGGGATTGCGATTATTCAGGGACAGGAAGGATTTGATATCAGTCTGCGATGGCTTCTGGGGATTCTGGGGGGGGCGGCGATTGCGTGCTTTGTGGGGCTGGTGGATGATATTCTGGATATCAAGCCGTGGCAGAAGATGCTGGGGCAAGTGGTGGCGGCGGTGGTGCTGCTGGCGGTCGGAATCCGGCCGAGCCTGAGTATTATCGCTCAATTTTTGGGGGTTCATCTGACGCCGGGGATGGAACTGGTGCTGGGGATTCCGATTGTCATCTTCTTTGTTCTGGGAGCGACCAATTCACTGAATCTGCTGGATGGGCTGGACGGACTTTGCGGGGGCGTGACGGCAATTATTACACTGGGGATGTTGTTTCTGGCGATACATCTTTCGACCTGGCGGCTCAGCGATGAAGGCGACCCGGTTCGCATGACCATTTGCCTGGGGCTGACCGGAGGGGTGCTGGGATTTCTGCCGTTCAACCGGCACCCGGCCAAGATTTTTATGGGAGATGCGGGAAGCCTATTGCTGGGATTTGTCTGTGCGACACTGATGATTCTGTTTGCCGAGGACGTGCCCCGCTGGTGGATGGCGTCGATCGTGATTTTCGGCCTGCCGATTCTGGATACGGCGACGGCGCTGGTGCGGCGGCTGCTGAATAAACGACCGCTGTTTGTGTCCGACCGGGGACATATTTACGACCAGTTGATGGACCACGGGCACTCGCTGAAACGCAGTGTGGCGATCTGTTACGGACTGGCGGGATTATATGCGGCGATTGGTATTCTGATGAGTCAGATACGGACGCGGTATGCACTGATTGTTTATCTGGTCGTCATCATCATATCCGCCCTGATTATCTGGAAGAAGGGCTTTTTGAAGATGGAAGGGCTGCGGGGGGTGGCGAAGAAGAATTGAGAATGCAGAATTTTTGAAAGTTCGTGGTTCGTAGTTTATAGTTCGTAGAAAAGAATAGCTTTCAGCTTGGTTAGCGCAGGCGCTTTTGTGCAAAAATATATCTACATCAAGAACCTGGTGGATTACAGATATTCACTCTGGCGGAACAGTGTGTGCTGTCTGTGCAACATAGATATTGCTGGTACAACCATGACTATCTATTTGTGTGATTAATACAAATCCATTTTTTTGATATAATCGATTGGCTGTTTGATTCGCTTCGGCTACAAGTACCTTAACCTGAATAATTCCACGACGGCGGCATTCTTCAAAACCATATTTGATCAATTGCCCGGCCAGTCCTTTGCCGCGACAGTCGCTGGAGACCGCTATTGATAAGAGTTCGGCCTGAGGCAGATCCAGCTTTTCCGTTTTTCCGGGGTAAACGATATTCTGGACAATCTTTTTTATGGTTTTAACCGAAAACAGGCGGGGCAGAAGTATTCCTATGAGTTTTAAACCCTGCCCCCGCAAGACAGTTTTATACAATTGCCTGAGATTTGTGGTAAAAGCTACAAATCCCACCACATCGCCCTTTTCACAGGCCACGAATCCAAATCCTTCAGGGCTTTGGCTGATGGATGCATACAATTCCGCCAAAAACGAACTGCCAAGCGAACTGAGAAAACCGGTTGGAATACCTTCCTGATGCAGTCGAGCGACGGCTTGTGCGTGTTCGGATTTTAAGGGGATTATTTCCATGTATTCTTTAATGTGCTAATCAATAACCAATTGCAGTGAGTCAAGAAGCACGTCAGGATTAAAAGCCGATGATGAAGACGACATTGGTGGTGGCGGAGCCGCCAAGGTTGAGGGTGGCAACGCGTCTGGCGCCGGGAACCTGGTAGTCCCAGGCCGAGCCGGTGGTCTGCTTATAGGCATCGAGAAGCTGACGGACGCCGGTGGCGCCGACGGGATGGCCGCAGCCGATGAGACCGCCGGAGGGATTGATGGGCAGCCTGCCGCCGAGGGCGATGACGCCCTGCTCTACCGCCTGCCAGGATTTTCCGGGCTCGGTCAGACCGAAATGATCGATGGCCATGTATTCGGAGGTGGTAAAGCAGTCGTGGGTTTCAATAGCCGATAACTGCCAGCAGGAGCTGAGGCCCGCCCGCTGCATGGCGTCGGTGATGGCTTTGCGGGTCCAGGGCAGGACATAGGGGGCGTTTCTGGAATCCTCGATCTTGACGGCAAATTCAATGGGGGCGGTGGTGTTGCCCCAGCCGAGTACACGCGGCAGAGCATCAAGGCTGATGCCGCAGCGATGGGCATAATCGGCGGCGTATTTTTCCGAGGCCATGTAGATGATGGCGGCGCCGTCGGTGACCTGGGAGCAATCGGTCACTTTAATTCGACCGCTGATGGCAGGATTGTACTGGCCGGTGCCGCAGGCGTGGTCATAACTCATATACCAGTCGCGAGTCTGGGCGTTGGGGTTCCGGCGGGCATTGGCATAATTGATTTCGGCGATGCGGGCCAGATGTTCGGCCTTGAGGCCGTAGCGTTTATCGTATTCGTCGCCGAGTTTGCCGAAGAGCTTTGGGAAGGGAAATTCGACGCCTTTTGATTCCCGTTCATACCAGGCGGCAGTACCGAGAAAATCGCCGCCTCTGGCTGAATCGACGGTCTTCATCTGCTCGACACCCACAACGGCGACACAATCGTACAGGCCGGCCTGGATATGGGCCATCGCCGATAAGGCAGCCACCCCGCCGGAGGCGCAGGCGGCCTCATAGCGGCAGGTCGGCAGACCTTTGAAGGCCGGGTCAAGCTCGACGAAAAATGCACCGAGATGGCCCTGCATGCAGTACAATTCCGCGGCGAAATTGCCGACGAAGGCGGCGCTGATGTCGGCGGGCCTGATTTTGGTGCACTCGAGGCTGCCTTCGTAGGTTTCGCGAATCATTGCGGAGATATGCTTTTTTTCACGAGCCCAGTTGCGGGCGAAATCGGTTTGAAAACCGCCGAGCAGAAAGACGTTATTCATAAGACACCCTTCACAAGCCGAGCTTTAATTTTCAATTTTCCATTGCCTATTTTTAATTTGAGCCACGATAGTTTCTCCAGGTTTTTCGCTGGTCCGGAGCCATTTGGATTAAGTCCTGCAGACCTTGAAAGGGCGACCAGCAGGTCGCGCCCTACAGAAGTTTGGGCACGCACAGAGGCCTGCCCCTACAGGTTAGCCGGCGATGAAGTATTTGCCGGCGTTGAAGTAATATTTTTTCCAGGTCGTATCGGTCCGCAGGGTCTGCGGGACGGCCAGGTCGGCGGACTGGACCAGCTCGACGGCCTTTTCGGCACCGCCGATCATATTGACCAGCAGGCTGGGACAGGCCCAGTGGAAGCCGGAAGACATCACCTTGTCAATGCCTTCGATGCCGTATTTTTCATCGGTGACCTGACCAATCAGGCTGTAGGCATAGGCGATATAGGTTGCCAGGATTTCATGGACGATGCGGGCTTCGGTGCCGGTAGCCTGGAGGATTCCCTCGAAGGCCTGACGATACAGGCCAATGCGCATCTGGTTTTTGGCTTTTTCGACGAACTGGATGTGGGGTCCGTAGCCGGGGATGTAGTCCTCGGAGGCGGGATCATAATAAAGAAACTGGCCGCTGTCGAGTTTTTTGAAGAATCCGCCGCTGGCACGGGTTTTATTGCCCAGACGCCCGGCGGCGATCATGGCATCGATGTAGGCCGGAATGACCAGCTTGTTGTGCATGGCATCCTGAGTATAGGTTTGCAGGCTGAGCAGAATGGCCTTGTGGATATCCAGACCCACCAGGTCTATTGTTGCCAGTGGGGGCAGTAGGCGGCCGGTGTAGGGGCCGATGAGGTAATCCATCATTTCCACGCCGAACTGGCGGACCAGTTCGGTAATCCGGGCAAACAGCAGGAATGCCAGGCGGTTGCCGGCGAAGGCTGCGGTCGGTTTGACGGGAATCACCACCCGGCGGAGCCTTTGGCCCAGAAACTCAATCATGAAATTCACGAGGGCTGGGTCGGTCTGGGACTGGCCGGAGACTTCACAGGCCAGCATTTTTCCGGGGGGATTATAAAAATGGGTCGAGAGGAAGTTGGTCCGAAAACTGTCGGAACGCCCTTGCGGGAGTTCTTCCAGCGGCAGGCTGGAGGTGACTGAACTGACGATGGCGTCTTTGCGGCGGACGGCATCCACTTTTTCGTACATGGCTTTCTTGACGGCCATATCCTCGGCCACGCATTCGAGAATCCAGTCGGCTTCGGAGCAGGCTTTTTCGAACAAGGTGTTATAATCGCCGCAGGTGATGCGGGCGGCAATTGACTCGGAGCGGGCCTGCTTGACCGCCCTGGCCAGACCTTTTTGCGAGCCTTCTTTGGTACGGCTGAGGTAATAGACGTTCAGGCCATTCTGGGCGAGGATGCCGCCGGATAAGCTGCCAACAGTCCCGCTTGCACCGAGAACGACGACGGTTTGCATTTGTCTATGCATGAGAAAGCCTCTATTGAATTATTTTCTTGCCACAGAGTTCACAGAAAACGCAGAGACAGATATTCTTCCATACTACAACTGTTAATTTTCACACCAATCTTATTGGACTTCGAAGCGATGGTGGGTTGGGGTAAATTCGCTTCGCAGCAGGCCGATGCGATATAAATCAATGCGCTGGCCGGAGACGACTTTTTCCTGACGCAGGGTACCTTCGATTTTGAAGCCGAGCTTTTCGACTACACGGAAGATGGCCGGATTGTTGGTGCGGATGTCGGCGCGAATTTTGACCAATCCCAAAACCTCAAAGGCCCATTGAATCAGAACCGAATGGATTTCGGTGCCGAGTTTTTTGCCCCAGTAGTCTTTGTTGCCGATAATACAATAACATTCGGCCACGGCGTGTTCTTTTTCGATGCCGACCAGACCGGTGACACCGATGGTGACCCCCTCAGGAGTGTCGATGGCGAATTCCACACGCGAACGGTCCGATTGCAGCCGCTCAAACCAGCGACGGGTTTTTTCGATTTCGAACTGCTCAGTGACCACCAGGGTCTGGCGGACCTGGGGGTCATTGAACCAGGCGACACGATTTTCGAGGTCGTGCGATTCAAGCGGACGCAGAACGATATTGTCGGAAATGATTCGAGCCATATTAGAAACCACAGATTACACAGATTTCACGAATTAATTCCATCTCCAAGCAAATATACACTCGACATAAAAGATTTGTTTCTGTTTCTAAAATCTATAATTTTTAAACATGTCGTCGAGGGTTTGGCGGGTTCGGATGATTTTGAAGTTTTCGCCATGCGGTGCGACGATGGCCGGGGCGGGATTGATGAATGGCGGGCTCATGACCACCGTATAGGCACCGGCCTGATCAATCCGGACATAATCGCCAACCTGCGGCAGCGGGCCGGAGACGTCGGTCAGGAGATAATCCTTTTCCATGCAGGTTGACCCCACTACGCTGAACACGCCGGACGAACGGGCAGACTCATCGGCAGGTATCAGGGCCCAGGGCTGATTACGGCTGTGCTGGGTGGGTTTGGCATGAAACACACTGGCATCGACTGTGACCAGTGTTCGGTTCTGGATCGTTTTTATGCTGATGACTCTGGTCACGAGGCTGATGACATTGGCACTCATCGCAATGCCCGGTTCCACCACAAGGGTTGGTTTATTGGCGGCGGCCCAGTCGCTGGTCTGCAGGACCTCGCCGACGGCAGCGGCATATTGATCGAAGGTCGGTACATCCGCAAAGCCCATTTCAGGAGGGACATCGCCAAACATCCCGCCGCCGATATTGATATACTGCACGGTCTGGGGAAAATGCCACTCGGCCATCTCGCACAGGGTGCGGGTGATGGTCTGATAGCAGGCAAGGCTTCGGGAAGATGTCGAGGTGTGGCCATGGAGGCTGACGACCTGACAGTTGGGAATCGCCTGGAGGCGCTGCTTGAGCCGCATCATCTCGGGGCCGGCGGGAGAAAACCCGAAGCGGCTGACGGGCAACTGGTTTTGAATCTGCGAGCAGCCATTAGCATCGGACAGCCCCATATTGATACGAAGACCCACAGGAATAAGGCTGTCGGGGTATGTTTGGGCGTATCGCAGCAGATGGTCGATTTCTGCTGCGGAATCGAGATTGACTATCGAATTATTCAGCAGCGCCAGTTCGATATCGTCGGCGGTTTTGACAGGGCCGTTGAAGATGATTTTGGCCGGGTCCTGGCCGACTTTGAGAGCCAGTTCATATTCGAGACGGCTGACCACCTCGGCCCAGCCGCCTTTGTCGCGGATGAGTCTGCACAGCCAGGGGATGTAATTGGTCTTATAGGAATAGGCCAGAATCATCTGCGGCCATCGGGCGGAGAAGGCCGCCACGATACGGTCGTAATTGGTGCCAAAGACCGCATCATCGCACAGGTAGAAGGGGCTTTGTGCGACGGATTCGATTTGCTGGATTTGAGATAAGTTTACAATCATCGATAATTTATTTTGCCACAGAGCACACAGAGTTCCCAGAGATTTATTTTCTGACAGGATTAACAGGATTTATACTGTTCCTGAATGAAATTGTCCGCCCGGGGCGCGGCTAAGTACCGTTTCAATGTATTCTGTGGCCATCCTCGCGGCAAAATGATACTTGTTAAGTATCCAATTGTCCATTTTCAATTCTTTCGAGTTCCCATGAATTCATCGACCGTGGCGTGGCCTTCTTTGGCGATATCAGAGCGGGAAATAACCTGCCAGAAGGTACGGGCAAGAATGATGATATCCAGTTTCAGGGACCCGTGATCGACATACCAGACATCCAGGTCGAATTTCTCTTCCCAGGTGATATTGTTGCGGCCGTTGACCTGGGCCCAGCCGGTAATGCCGGGCTTGACTTCATGGCGGCGTGCCTGATGCGGCGTGTAACGGTCCAGATATTTGGTCATCAGCGGCCGGGGACCTACCAGCGACATGTCGCCTTTGAGCACATTGAACAATTCAGGCAATTCGTCGAGGCTGGTGCTGCGAAGCCACAGTCCAAAGGGGGTCAGGCGTTTGTCGTCGGGCAGGATACGCCCCTGCTCGTCATGGGTTTTGGATATCATGGTGCGGAATTTATACATAGTAAAGGGCCGGGCATGGAGGCCGGGACGCTGCTGGCGGAAGATGACGGGGCTGCCCAGACGCAGGTAAACCAGCACAGCGACGATCAGCATCAGCGGACTGAGCAGGATAATCGCTGCCAGCGCCGCCAGAAAATCCATAAGACGCTTGACGAATTGAGAACTTAGAATTGAGAATTCAGAATTTTTTTTTGCCACAGAGCACACAGAGAACGCAGAGAGTTAAGTTGTTATTGACAAGATTTACAATTTATGATTGTCGATTCGTCGCCCAAAAAGATTTGTTTAACAGCCGTCATCCGCATCATGGATTCCACCTTCGTGGAAATGACAAGGAGAATCAATCTCATGCTGATTATTTTTTGACCTGCCAGATTTGGATTGTGCCGCTGGCACGGATATCGGAGGTGGCCAGCAGAGAACCATCCTGCGACAGGGCTATAGCCCCTGTGAGTTTATGGTCGGGACGGTATTTGAAAACGACATTGCCGGTTTGAATCTCCCAGACATAGACCCAGTTGATTACTACGGCGGCAACGTAACGGCCATCGGCGCTGATGGTGATATTCTGTGAGGAGGTTTCATTGGTAACGGGATTTCGCTGGCCTTCCTTGAGCACCTTATAGACCGACAGGATCTGGCCATCGGCAGGATTGATTCGATACACAGAGCCGTCGCGGTTGGTCAGGTAGGCGGCGGCCCCATCCGGCGTAAAGGCAACCGAGGTGAATTCCTGAGTATCCGGAACTTGTTTTTCGAGAATAACTTTGCCCTGCGTCAGGTCAATCAGGACAAAAAAACCCTGTTTGGCGCTATTACCGACAGCAAGAAGTGTGTGGTCGTTGGACAGGGCATAGTCAACAAATCGCTTTTCCATCGTCGGGACATCCAATGAGACCGGCAGGCCGGGGGCTTTCTGAGCCGGGTCCAGTATCATGAATTCGTAAAGCGTACGGCCATCCTTGTCGGGATTGACACGGGCTAGAGCAAGTTTCTCACCATTGGGGGACTGGATAGGCCAGAGGGACTGGTCTTCCCAGCCGACGGGAATTTCAGAGGTTTTTGTATCCTGTTTGGCATCGATAGTGATAAATTGCTTGCGGCCGGTTTTGGTCACGCCGGCTAAGGTGGTTTCATTCAGCAACACCAGACGGTCGGTACCGGCGGAGCACTGCCAGAGAGGCTGGGCGGGATTGGCCCACCCCCAGGCGGCGACTGTTCCGTTGGAAAATACCGCGACCAGATTGGGGCCCTGAGACAGGAGATTGCTGGATCCGGTGTTGTCCTTGACAACCAGACTGGCCTTGGCCGGGGAGAGGCGATTGCTGATAATGGGTATCATCGAGACTACGACCAGTAATACGGCAAACAGCCAGAAGGGAAATTTGGATTTAGGTTTGGACATTTTTTATCTCGATAGTCTGTTTTCAGTTTGTATTTGTTTGAGCCGCTATTTCCCGGTAGAGGGTCATGTGCAGATCCGTGAGTCTCTGAGACGAAAATTGCTTTACTACCCTGTCTTTAGCCTGTCGGCCCATGGATTGGGCGAGCGATTTATCATACAACAGCTTTTGAATCGCTCTAGTTAAATCGGATGAGGATTCCGGAGGAATCAATATCCCCGTCTGATGATCTATCACGGCATCCACACATCCGGTTACCCGGGTCGCTATGGACGGAACCTCCATCGCTGCGGCCTCGAGGACAGTATATGGAAATCCTTCCCGTCGGGTTGGCAGCACGAATACATTTATCAGAGGATAATATGCCTCAATCTGGTCGGTAAAGTCAAGACGGGTAATCCCGGGGTGTTCTTGAATCGTTTTTAGCACGGAGGGAGTCAGACTTCCGCGATGCGGCTCCATTGGTCCGATAATCAGCAGACGAATGGAGGAATCCTGATTATACAGTGCCAAAAAAGACTCTACTAAAATATGGATGCCTTTATCAGGTACGAGACGCCCGATAAAGCCAATCACTTTATTTTCAGCGGAAAAACCCAGGCTGCGGCGGAGAGCTTCAGTTCGGCCCGGATTATCCGAAGTCAGCGAAAACCGTTTGAGGTCCACGCCACAGGCGGTTCCATCACCCAGAATCTGCATTTTGTTTTTTCGGCAGAGATTATCCTGCAACATCTTCGCCTGGAGACTGGGGCTGACAACCAGAACATGATGAGCCAGCGTACAGGATAACCGCTCCACACATTGGAGCAATCGGCGCTTGAATCCTGTTTCTGTTTCATACGCCAGGCCGTGACAGGTATAAACCCGATGTTTTACGCCTGCCAAAGCCGCAGCCAGCATCCCGATATAACCCGCCTTGGGGGTATGGGCATGCACGATATCATACGTGTTGGCCCGCAAGTGTTTAACCAGGGACAATATGATTCGCATATCCGATCCCGGGGCTATCGTCCGATGATAATTCAGCGGCAGGATTTGGCATCCATGTTTTTCTTTAAATTCCAGCAGCGCCGGCCTTTCAGCAGAGGCCACTGTGACCCGGATATTTTCGCTAACAAGCCGTTCAATCAAAGGCAGATAGAAGACTTTGAGCGTTTCCGGTATCGATGCAGTCAGCAATATCCGCATATATTACCCCATTGTTTTCGCACTTCATCACGTGACGCGGCCCAGCGGCCGGGACTATAAAGGTTTGCCTGCTGCAGTGCACGTATCTGGTCCAGGCAGAACGATTTGATTGAAATCGACACCGTGGTCAGAATACATAGTCTGGGTTTATGGGAATCGGTCATGGTATAAACGTTATGATATCTCCCGGAGATTTCTTTTCAGAGGCAGCGTGACACTTTTTATGGCCTCCACTTCCCGTCGGTAATATTCCATTTTCTCTTCGGTTAAATACAAATATCGCCAGGCCATTAATTTCTTTCTGAGTCCGGCTGCAAAACATAAAACCGTTATCGCATATTTAACATACTGGCCGGCACTGTATTGCAGGGCTTTCACGATCCGCCCATTCTTCTTATAATAATCATAAAGAAATGATGCACTGACTTTGCGAGCAGTAAACTGTTTTTTGAGATTAAACGAATTATCAAGGCGATAATAATACAGGGGTTCGGGAACATTGCTGAATTTACTGTACTGATGTGACCTGAGAAACATATTGTAATCGATTGCCATGGGAATATCTTCACGGTACGGGGTTTTGAGAAAATATTCCTTCCTGGCCATCATGGCTCCATGCACCATGTGTATGGTTCGCCAGGGTGTAGCACAGATTGCTTCATGTTCGGTCGGACACACCATATCGCCGGTGGGATTATCATTTTTATCCAGATAAATCACTCCCGTACTGACCGCATCGAGGGCAGGATTGCTTTCCAGCAGGCGGACTTCTTTTTCCAGCCGTGTGGGACTGCAAATATCATCTGAATCCATACGAGCAATATATTTACCGCGGGCCTCCCGCGTTCCTCGATTCAGACTGACCGCCCTGCCGCGGTTACGGTCGTTGCTGAAAATCCGAATGCGGGGATCATCCACGGACTGGGCAATCTTCAATGTATCGTCCGTAGAGCCGTCATTGATCAATACCAGTTCCCAGTCGGTCCACGTCTGAGCCATGATTGAACGGATCATATCCAGAATAAGCGGGCCGGTATTATAAAACGCACTAACCACACTGACTAAGGGGACATTATCCATATGGAACACCTTGTTTATTGTAGTCCGCGCTACCTGTAGTTATCACAGAACAAAGATTTACTCGTTAAATACCCGGTAATGCCTTTATTTGTATGTTTTTCCGACAGCGATTTTTTTCAAGGATTCCAGACAACGCTCTGTATGGGCCTGCGGAGTAAATCGTTCTGTTACGGTTTTAAAACCATTCTCAATCATACGACGGGCCAAACTCGGATCATTCTGAATCTGCACGATCTGTTCAGCCAAACGCTCATCATCCTGCACCGGAAACAGCAGTCCGTTGAGGCCATGATAAATAGAATCCTTAATCCCTCCCACTGGTGTGGCCAGGGCCGGACGCTTCAGGAGCATGGATTCCAAAATCACATGGCCAAAACCCTCTTCATGCGTCGGTAAAACAACCATATCGGCATTCATGATAATCGCCGGCACATCATGACGCCAACCCAAAAAAAACACATTATCATTCAGCTTCATTTGATCGACCAGAGCCTTTAAATATAATTCATAAGAATTATCCAAACCCACAACGTCTCCTGCCAGCCAAAGAACAGGATCCAGTCCGGCCTGCTTTAACCGAGCAACGGCCTTGATGGCCGTATCCTGCCCTTTTTTGGGAATTAGTGTTGCAGGCACCAGAATGGCCGGATGCTTTCCGAGGCATGGCAGAGGTGCTTCTAAAGGCAGACTGCTGCGGCGAATGGTCTCATCAAAATCAATTGTGTCAAATACGATATGAATTTTGTCTGGATTAAAACCCGACGCTTTAAGCTGTCTGCTGGTTTCCGTGGAAATGGCCATCACAAGACTGAGTCGTTTTTTCATCTTTTGCCCGATGGAATCGTTAAAATAAGAAGCCGGGTGACAGCCGATGATTTCCATAGCCAGCGGAATATGCCTGAGACTTCTGCCTACACTCAAGAACTTAAATCCTGTTTTTGTATTTGTCCAGATAACATCCGGACGGACCTGCCGGACCACTTTTTGTAAACAACGGTGCAGTCGAAGATAGTGGGGCACTGTTCGAAACCACTGCCAATATCGTTTTAGAGGGTTTTGTGAATTGCCAAGAAAGACGAAACGTGACTCCGGCATTAATACATGAACCTTAATCCCACCGCCTTGAAGCTTTTGTATGTACGGCTCACACTGACCATAGGGATCAATAACTTCAACCTCATGATGTTTAGACAATCTCAACATCGTATCGGCGGCCAATTGTGGACCTCCGCCATAATGAATGATAAAATCAAAAAAAACAATCTTCATGCCTGTCCCCTATCAATTAGTGGGCATTGCCATCCGGAGCGATTTCCTCATAGCGGGAACGCATCACCCTGCCGGGAGTGCCGCTGATATATGCATTCGCAGGGTACTGACCTTTATGAACCACCGCGCCTATGCCGACAAAGCTATCCGCGTGTATTGTTACGCAAGGCAGAATCACGGCATGGCTTGCAACGCCCGTATTGGTTTCCAATACAACCGGGCCTGACAAATAGCACTCGTGTTCAGGGCCGCTGCCGTGCGTGAAATAAATGGACCGATCCGAAGGATTTTTAAAACTTCGATAATGGTTGGAAAAGGACAGAATTGAGGTATCTCTTGCACAGCAGGAGTAGTCCCCGATATAAATCCCGCCATTGCCCAAAATATAACAGTTGGCGGACAAATAGACATAGCGCCCCAATACCACCTCACCGGGACCCCACCGATAATCCGGATTTTCCATGTACAAACATTCCGATTTCAATCCCGTCGGCGGACCCGCCTGAATCATGGTGTTGTGCGCAATCGTGCAATAATCACCTATCGATATATAACGGGACCCAATCAGTCGGACACCCGGCTTTATTATTACACCTTTGCCGACATGCTTCAACCTGCACCGATAATAACCTCGTCTAATAACAATTCCAAGCCGTCCGGGCCAATCCCGTATAATCGCCTCAATGATTTCCTGAAGTTCATACAACACAAACCTTATGATGGTTTTTATTGATTTAAGCATGCTATGGGTATCTCATTTATCCCTATGGCAACCGTCGCTGTTTATTATAAATCAATATTCGCCTTGCTGGATATCATCCTCATACAAGAACTGCTCTTCCTGGCAAGCTATGCTATACGACCGCTCAACAATAATAACAAGATAGAATAGCAGATAACGGGGATAATTCGAGCTAATTGCATCCGAGGTTGCCCCATACACCATAAATGCATACAATACCCACAGGCAAGTGACTACGGTGTATCTTAGATATAAGTTATTGGAATGCCTGGCATATAGAGCACGTTTAATAAAACCTGTCAGAGAGGCTACCGCCCAGATTATTCCGCCAATCCCATACACAGTCGGCAGCGCAACATACATACTATGGCTTTCCGTTTCATTACGAATCATTCCACCAACATGACTTTGTCCCAGTACCAGCGTTTTTAAATCCGCAGTTGTAAAATAGCGTTTCCAAAGTTCAATACGCCCTTCCACATTGGCACTGACTTCTTTGTTCGCCGGATTATAGATATCTGAAAGTCGTTTCATAAACGCCGACCGTGTCTCGGCAAACAGAACAAACACAAGAATGCATGCCGCCAGCACAAACCAGGGTATTTTTTTGTTTTGGCCTATAAAGGCCATAGGAATCATCGTTAAACCCAACATCAAAAATCCGGAACGGGACTTGGTCAACAAAAGAGCCACAAGCAGAACAAAGCAAAGTCCGTAATGAAATATCTTGGAAAATAAAGTTTTTTGCAGCCGAATCGCTCCTATCAGTAATATCAGCGACGCGGTTAAAATGCATGCGGCACCATTGGCATTCATAAACGCCCCATAAGCCCGCCGACTTTCGATATCGACCTCCTGGATGTCGCTTCCGACCTGACCTACCAGCGTAGAGACATCCGGCAATTGCCAGGGCCATGCCAATGATGGAGCATAATATTGTAGGATGATGATCGCCGCCCCCGTAACCGCCGACAGAGAAAACATGGAAAACTGAATTCGCAAATCGTGCTCGGTCTCCACACAATGCAGAATGGCATAAAACAGACACCAGAAAATTCCTGTCTTCAGAATTTCTTTTAGAAACGTTGACCAGTACACAGAGGAGTAATTCATCGCCCCGGAAATGGCGGCAACTGTAACCACCATCATAAATCCCGAAATTACCCAAAATGCATACCCGGTTCGAATCGGCACCCCCCCCATGATATTGCGGCGAAGAAAAACAACCAGAAACAGGGCGATGCAGAACAAATCATCATAGCCGATATTCAGCGGCAGAAAACCATTGAAATACCACCATCCATGCGGGTAAGTGAACAATATCGGCCAGATCAGAAACGTTCCTAATTTGGGATTTGCAAAGATGATCGCCAATACAATGAAAATCAATATCGCAAATAATATTACCATTTTCTCTCCGTCTGGGAAAATAAATATATATTTAATCACCACCTCAAAGAATTCAACCCTCTAAACAGAATCGCGGCCTGTTAATACAAGTCGATTAGGGATCCTTCATTTCTAAAGTGGCACCAGCTCTTGTTGCAATTGTGTATCGGGGTACGATAAAACAAACAAAAAGACGTTTTGTTAGCAAACCCTTTCTCTTATCTTTCAGACGTTGCTATCTGTTCCAATTTTTCTATTTTTTCTTCTAACAGTCGCATTCTCTCATACAACTCCCGCCGGGACACAAATACGCGATCTTTTTCGTGGATGATACCCCCGTCGCAGGCTCTTTTGGCGACCACCTCGGCTCTAAAGGCCCCTGCAACAGAATTTTCGGGAATATCTGTAGTCACTACCGCATTGGCACCGATAATCGTATTCGAACCAATCGAAACGGGCCCAAGAATTGACGCCCCGGGACCAACTGAAACATCATCCCCTATTATTGGCTGCATACGCCCATTCCGAGATTTACCATAATTACCGCCAATTGTTACATTCTGTCGAATGGTAAAATTTTTGCCTATAGGACCAACAATTCCATCAATAATGATTCCGCAAACATGAGCAATCACAAATCCAGGGCCGATATCAACCGCGGTTGATATCCAACAATGGCATAAATGACGCATAAATCGTTCAACAACAGCAGCACAGAATCCCATTTTACGGCAGCGAAACCAACGGCCAACCCGATAAAATACTACGGCTCGATATCCTGCATTCCGCAAAGCCTCAAAAACAACATGCCCTAACCCAACCTGTTTAGGTTGCAGAAGTCGATAATAATTAATTCTGACTAAATCTTGCTTTAGATTATCCAGCATAACAAACCTTTTTCCTGATCGCCATCGCAACACATGCTAAACACAGGGAAAGACCAAATAAATAACTTATGATAAAAGCATACGCTCCTCCCATGATCCCGCAGCGAGGAATCAGCAGGATTGAACATCCCCCGCTAATGACCGCAGTACCGATATAAATCGGCACTTGTACTGCAAACCGTCTTGTCGCATTCAAACCCCAGTTGGATACACTGAAAACCGATAAAAGACAACTGGACACGGCCAGCATCACGAGGACATTTTTATGCTGGGCATAGTCGGCGGTAAACAGCAGCGTCAGCAGCGGTTTGCCGAAAAAAAAGACAACCGCCACAAACACAACCCCCAGCGCGAAATTAAGCCCTATCAAGCGAACCAGCAGCCAGACAAAGGCTTTTGTGTTTTCTGCAAAATATCTGGACAGGCGGGGCAGGGCCGCATTGCCGAGGGCGGCATTGACCATGGTATAAGCAACCAGCAGCATGGACATTGCCGTAAAATACCCTACCGCTTCGCGGCCAATCTGGCGATCCATTACGATTCGCGGGATATTTTGAAACACAGTTCCAATTCCAGCAACTACGGCCAGGGGGGCTGCTTGAGCGGACAACTTCCATAAGGCATCCCAGTGCCAAACAGGCCTATATAACGCATCCCCTTGTTTGTGGTGGGTAATTAAGACCTTTGCCGAGACGGGAATATCGTAGAAACACAGGACAAGCAGCCGTGAAACGATGGTTCCCACAATGGCCAGCAGCAAATTCCGGCTCATCCAAAACAGAACCCCAAACAGCAACAGGGTCAGGAGTCCCTCAATGATCTGAGACAGGGTGGCCAGATTCAGGCGTTCATATTTTTGCATATTGGACAAAAAGTAGGATCGTATTTCGGCAATGGACTGACTGACGCCCATTAAGGCAATCACCGCGGCTGTGTGCGGGGGATAAAACAGAAAGCCAATGACGGCAATCACCATCGCCGACAGCACAGACGCCGCTAACCGCACGGCAACATAGTGGCCTGTGTGATATTCCCTGCGGACGTCGGTAATATTAACGGTACAGAGCCGGAGACTGAAAAAGGTGGCCACCGGCAAAGTCACCGCCTGGGCAATCCCCCAGAGACCGACCGTTTCAACCGAAGAGGTTTTGGTTAATATCGTTAGTAATAAATAGCCGCACAGAGCATACACGGCATTGCCGATAAATGCCCATGCAAAATTAATCTTGAGGGACGGGGTTTTCATGCTGTCGCGCCGGGGCGCGGAATCACCTTGCATTTAGCTGTATATTGGCATTTTTTATTTCCCGCAGGTAGTCCGCCTGGGTTCCGCCGGCCAGTGCCTCGGATGGAGGAATTCGACTATCCAGGAGCTGGGGCATCCGGAACAGCCAGTATCCCTGGGCATTTTGACCGGATTTAACCAGATGATTTTTGATTTCATCGCTGGTGTAGGCACGCAATAAATATCCGGCAACATAGATGCCGTTAATATCAAATTCCTTAAAATACGCCGTCAGATCGGCGGGAATACGGGCGGCCCCCCAGGGAATGGGATAGTAGCCATAGGTGTCTGTGGTGAATGAAATCGCGGGGTAAGAATTCCGTCCAAATCCCCTCATGACTGCCGCAAGCACCCAATTTTCAACTGACAGCCTCGGGTACACTCCAAACAGCAGTTTGGGATTTATCGTATGGACCTGATTTCTCAAATCTTCCGCCCTTGTCTCGACGGCCTGTGTCAGACAGGCATGATAAGCGGACAGCAGATTATTTTGCTCCAGCCAGAATTTGCGCCGATCAGTTCGCACCATCGGCATATTTTTCCACTTCGGCTGGGTCTGTATAAAACGGGAAAAACAGACATCACAGAAACAGGTATCAAGCGAATAATTTCTTTTATCCGCAGGCTCGGCTTCCGTCCGGTACATCTCCATATCCAGAAAGAAACCGTCAAACGCGGTCTGCAAGTCTCTGCGTTCCACGGACACCCTGGCCAGCTTTTCGACCATATTGTCGGTCAGGTACTGCCAGAGCTGATCATCAAGCGGACAGGGGAAAAGACCTTCCGTACCATCGCTGAAGACGACCGGACGACAGGTGTTTTTGACCGGAGGCTGCCAACCGTAGAATGCAAATATGTGCAATCCTGCTTTATTACACTGACGAAACCATTCCCGATAATAAGTCAGATGATTTGGTGTTTCCGCAAACATACACCCATAGACAATGGCTGTATTCAACCCGATATTTTTGGTCTCCTGAACAATACGAGGAATTACATCCAGATTTCCCGAAGTGGAAGACATAAATCCGGCGAGGATACCTTCATTTTTAATCCAATCCGGCAATGAATAATCCTGTGCAGAACCACCACCACCGCCGGGCGCGTCGGGATTTACCGTGGGTGTATCCGGCTGAGTATTCGTGGTGTTGTCTCCAGGCTGGGTTGTGTCGCCTTCAGAGGAGTCGCCTTCAGACGAACCCCCGGAGGATGCTCCGCCGGTGGATGCTCCGCCGGAGGAACCCGACGAGCCGCCGGATGAGGGCGAGCTTGCTGAACTGGAGGAACTGGATGTATTTCCACTGGAAGACAGGGTGGATGACAAATTCGAAACATCAAACGAAAACGAACTGGATGAATCGCCTGATATGCTCTGTGAAGACACATAATTAGCCGAACTGCCGGAGTCGGGCGAGCTGATTTCTATCACAGGAAACTCATTGGCTGTGTCCATCGCCATATACTCGCTGGGATACGAAACCGCTTCGTGCAGTGGTTCAAAATCGCCGGAATTATCGCTCTGTGCCAGGGCAGCGGGCTGAGCCGGACTGACGGGTTGGGCTGGAGCAGAAGGTTTTGCGGCAGACTGGACTGTTGTACCCGCATTGACGCTTTTGGGCGAATCCGGCCAAAAAATCACCGCCCCGAGAAACACAGAAGATACAACTAAGACCGATACGGCGGCAAAATTGAAGGTTTTATGATTCATTGTTTTGAACCTTGTATTTATTCCTTAATCGTTTATTCCTGTTTTGACAGACTCTTTTTAAACTATAAGAAATAAATTGATGGGCATCGCCTGTCCGGTTGTTGGTTTTTAGTCTTTGGTTATCGGTCTTTGGGTTTAAAAAACTCAATAGTCCGACTTAGTCCATCTTCAAACCGATTCATTGGGGCGAAACCGGCTGATTTTATCTTTGTCACATCCGCTTTTGAATGTTTAATATCGCCTGCACGCTCGGCTGCGAAACGAATTTGGGAACCACTGCCGGTCAGGGCGACAATCTTTTCAGCCAGCTCTTTAATCGTGATTGTTCCGCCGCAAGCTACATTATATACGCCGGTTAAGTCCGGCCGGGTCGCCAGAAAGACATTAGCGGCAACCACATCCTTGACGAAGACGAAATCGCGCGTCTGGAGGCCATCGCCGAAGATGGTAATCGGGTCATTCCGGACCGCTTTGTCGATAAATATGGGTACCGCCGCGGCATACTGGCTTTTGGGGTCCTGACGCGGGCCAAAGACATTGAAATACCGCATGCAGGCGGTCTTGAGCCAGCCTTCGTCGTGGAACATCCGGCAGTAATATTCGCCGTCGAGCTTGGTGACGGCATAGGGGCTTTTAGGCTCGGGCAGCATATCCTCGGTTTTGGGCAGCCTGGGATTATCGCCATAGATGGCGGCCGAAGAGCTCAGGCACAGCTTTTTTACGCCGGCGCGGGCGGCTTCTTCCAGCACAATCAGGGTGCCCTGCGTGTTGATCTCGACACACTCACGCGGCTTGGTCATCGATTCCGGGACGCTGATCATCGCGGCCAGATGGAAAATGTAATCCACGCCCTGAACGGCCTGGCGAACGGCAGCGGGGTCAGTGATTGAACCTTCAATCAGACGGCATTGCAGGCCATCCAGATTTTTTCTGAAGCCGGAGCGGAAGTTATCGAGGACGACCACATCCGCCTGACCCTGAAAATGTTCAACAATATGGCTGCCGATGAAGCCGGCACCGCCGGTAACGAGAATTTTCATAGTGATCAATTGTCAGTTATTACTGAACTTTTGCAAATTTTAGGATAAAGCCAATTGCAGCTTAATACGTTCAAAATCCTGCTTTTCATCCATTATTTGTTTGACTACCCACTCGATAGTCTGGCTGAGAGTCTGCCTCATGACC
>Ga0228536_1001008_pt1 | contig 34660 bp, 33 predicted proteins | sample SJ1Smetagenome_FD_168611 | JGI IMG/M metagenome (GOLD analysis project Ga0228536, IMG submission 168611) | Enriched culture of PCE-dechlorinating microbial communities from Ithaca, New York, USA - SJ1.S | ecosystem: Engineered > Modeled > Simulated communities (microbial... > Unclassified...
AGAAGCTTCTCGAATCCATATTCAAGAAATAAGCGCATGAAAAGACAGGAGGGCGAATTCCCCTCCTGTCTTTTTAAAGTCAGGCTCTCCGGCTGTTGCCGGAGGGACAGTATCATTACAGTAGCAGTAGCAGTAGCATTATCATTATTATTCTATTTTTTTAAAATCTGGCTTCAGCCGTGTCCTTGCTGCTCCAGGCGCGTTCTCTCCGGAAAAAAATGAAGGGTCATGGAAAAATGTTCTCTCAGGACCCTTTTTTCCTCAGCTGAAACTGGACCAGTCGAAACCTTCCTTGGGATCTTCAATTGACTTGCGGAGCTGCATTTTCGGCATCCCTACCACTATTATCCCTGAACCGGGGTCGACTGAATAGTGCTCCCTGTCATACTCGGGATCGAATCCCATCACCGTGTTGGCAGGAACAATATTGTGGCTGTCGATGATGACCTTTTTCAGCCGGCAGTTCTCCCCGATGACGACCCCTTCCCCGATGATGGATTCTTCAACTGAAGATCCCGGCATAATAACGCAGTTCCTCGAGAGGACCGAAGACTCCACGGTGGACCCGAGGACCCTGCTTCCTTCCGCCGACAAAGTACTCTGCACGCTGCACGTGTAGCCTTTCACGGGACATACGTAGGAAGGGGGATCAGCGTAGGAAACAGTCCGTATGGGCCACTGGGGGTTGTAGAATGTCATCTCCGAGTCATGTTTCAGCAGGTCCATATGTGCGTCCCAGTATGCGCGAATTGTCCCCACGTCCTTCCAGTAGGGCTTGTCCTCGCGCCAGAAGGAACGCTGCTGTCCCGGAAGGACATTGGTGGAGAAGTCGTAGGCGAATACCCTGGAACTGGCAACAAGTTTCGGAATGATATCCCTCCCGAAATCATGGCTGGTTGGAAGCAGGGCATCTTCGATAAGGGACTCCTCGAGGATCTCCCGTTCAAAAATGTAGTTTCCCATTGAGACATAGGTGAAGCCTGGCTTGCCGGGAATCTCCGGCGGGTTTTCCGGCTTCTCGATGAAACCGATGATTCTCCCGGTTTCATCAGTGTTGATACACCCGAAGGCTGATGCCTCGGAACGTGGGATGACGTTGGCAGCTACGGTGATATCTGCCTTTTTGTTCATGTGGTACTCAAGCATCTGGTCCACATCCATTTTGTAGATGTGGTCCGCGGCGAAGATAGCAACCCTGTCCGCATCGTAGAGGGTGACCAGGTGCAGGTTCTGGTATACGGCGTCCGCAGTTCCCTGGAACCAGTGCTCTCCTCTCCACATCTGGGCGGGGACGAGGGTGATGAAGAAATCCCTGCCTCTGAGTGCGCCGCCGAACTGCCATCCCCGTTCAATATGTTCGTTCAGGGACTGGCTTTTAAACTGGACGAGAACATAAACTGAAAAAATGCCGCTGTTGACGAGGTTTGAAAGTGCAAAATCGACTATGCGGTATTTGGCCGCAAAATATACCGCCGGCTTGGCGCGGTATTTTGTCAGGGGCATGAGACGTTCCCCCTTGCCGCCGGCGAGGACGATACCCAGGGTGCGCCCGAATCTTCCTATTTTCATGGTGTTTTCCCCCTTTGGCTGTGTATTCTTTCTATCCTGCGCATTGTTCCCGGCGAACCAGGATATTCAAACGCGCCCAACTCTCACTGGAGAAGTGATGCGTAGAGCCGTGCATAGATCGGTGCGGAGCGGTCCCAGGAATAGTCTGCCTTCATCCCTTGCAGAATCAGCTCTTCCCTGGTGCTTTCATCCCTGTGGACGGTGATTGCCCTGGAAACAGCCTCCACAAGCGCCTCAACAGTATAATCATGGAAAACCACCCCGTTTCCCCGCGGACTTCCGAAGTCAAATACCGTGTCAGCAAGGCCTCCGACTGACCGGACGACCGGAATGGTTCCGTACCGGAGGGAAATCAGCTGCGAGAGCCCGCACGGCTCAAATCTCGACGGCATGAGGAAGAAATCCCCTCCGGCGTAGGCGAGGTGTGCAAGAGGCTCATCATACCCGCTGAATACGAAGACTGAATCAGGCCATCTTTCAGCTGCTTTTCCGCAGGCGTATTCATATTCCGGCTGTCCTGAACCCACGATAAACAGTCTGCAGCCAATGTTGACGAGCGTTTCAAGGGCAGGGATGAGGATAGGAAATCCTTTTTGTTCCACCATTCTCCCGACGATGGAAAAGATGGGCCGTTCGTCGTCCGGCCACCCTGCCTTCTTCAGGAGACTGCTCCTGCAGATCTTTTTTCCTGCCTGGTCTTCAGCAGAGTAGCAGGCGGGCAGGAGGGGATCCGATGCCGGGTTCCAGTAATCCACGTCGATTCCGTTTAAAATGCCCGATACCTTGAAGCTGACGCTTCGAAGAAGACCGGCAAGTCCTTCGCCTCCTGCTTCTGTCTGTATTTCACCGGCGTAGGCAGGACTGACCGTTGTGATGGCGTCCGATGCGACCAGGGCGCCCTTCATAAGGTTCGCCAGGCCGAAGAACTCCATTGCGCCCAGGTGGCGACCATCCGCCTCGATTCCCCACTCTTCAAGGGACATGAGAGGAAGGACCCCCTGGTGGGCCAGGTTGTGTATCGTAAAGACCGTCCTGTAGTCCCCCCTGCTGTGCCTGAAATGCCTGTGCCATTGAAGAGCTGCAGGAAGCGGTGCGGTTGCCCAGTCATGGCAGTGGATGATCTCTGGTTTCCAGAGTGCCGTCTCGGGAAGATCCAGGGAGGCCAGGGAGAGGAAAAGAAAAGGGATGACCGTGTCAGGATTCAGGTCCCGGGGGTAGATTGTCCCTCCGAAGAGGTCAGGAGCATCGAGCAGATAGACGGGCAGACCGTCCGCAACACATTTCCATACGGTCGCCCGGTATATTTTCCACCTGATGGCGGCTTCAGCCTTTCTGGAGAGGCGGGTCAGCTGAAGCCCCTGGTCCCGTATGGAGTCCAGGACACCGTCCCATGCAGGCGTCAGAAGCCTGCAGTCGGCAGAATGACGCCTGAGTGCAGGAGGAAGGGAACCTGCCACATCTGCAAGTCCGCCCACCTTGCTGAAGGGAGCTGCCTCCGGGCTGATATGAAGCACCTTGAGAGCACCGGTTTTGCGTTTGCCTTCCATGTCCTGTCACATCCCTTTGAAACGTGTTGTGTCCATCTGTTTTACGGAACTCCGCAAACAAGAAGGCAGGGCTGCATTCAAAAGTTCTCCTGCATTCTTTTCTGAATCGATTCCGTGAGGAATAATTTCGCTCATCTATTTCTCATGATCAATATTACCAGAAAGTTAAGCCTTCTTGGAGGCCCCCACCCTGTTTCTCCCGTATAATTCAGCAAGGATTTTCATTCTCGATGAGAGATTTTTGGTAAGCTGCGATTCCCTGACCTTCCATCTCCAGTTTCCCGAGGGGATGGATGGCGTATTCATCCGGGCTTCGGACCCAAGGCCGAGGTAATCCTGCAGGGGGATCACAGCTCTTTCCGCAACGGAGGCAAGAACCATCCGTATCAGCACATCGGGGGCGTTTTCGGCGGTAATTACCCGTCCGCAGTATCCCTCCAGTGTTCTCCGTTCGCCTGCTGTGGAATCCCCAAGGAACCATCCGCGCACGGTATTGTTGTCATGGGTACCGGTATAGGCCGTGAGACCATGCACGTAATTATGGGGAATATGCGGATTTTCCCTCATGTCTCCGCTGAATGCGAAGAGGAGGACGGCCATTCCTGGAAACCCCATCCGATCCATGGTTTCCGTCACGTCGTCGGTAATGACTCCCAGGTTTTCGGCGAGGAAAGGGGCTGAGGGAAACTTCAGGGACAGGCAGTCAAAGAACTCCGAAGAGGGTACATTTTTCCAGGTACCTTTTTCAGCAGTCTTTTCGCCGAAAGGGACCGCCCAGTAGGCGAGAAGTCCCCTGAAATGGTCAATGCGGACGCTGTGAAACATATTCAGGGAATGTTCCAGGCGCCTGACCCACCAGGAAAAACCGTCTTTTTTATGGTTGTCCCAGTTGTAGAGGGGATTTCCCCAGAGTTGTCCCGTTTTGCTGAAATAATCGGGAGGGACCCCGGCAGCCTCAGTAGGAAGAAGGTCTTCCCCGAGACAGAAATATTCCCTGTGAGCCCAGACGTCAGCACTGTCATAGTTGACGTAGATGGGAATATCGCCGATGAGTTCGATTCCCAGTGAGGTGCATTTTTTTTTTAATGCTGCTGCCTGGGTGAAAAAAATGTACTGGAGAAAACAGGTAAAGTCGATTTCATTCCCGAGCTCCCCGGACACCTCCTGCATCGCCCTGCTTTCCATCCTGCGCAGCGGCTCGGGCCAGCAATGCCATGACGTACCGCCAAGCTTCGTCTTGAGTGCCGCGAAAAGCGCATAGTCGGAAAGCCAGAAACTTTGGCGGTGAAGAAAGGCAAAATAATCCTCCCCGGGGGTAAACCTGGAAAAAGCCTTTCGAAGGAGAGGAAACCTGAATTCCCGTGCCGCACCGTAATCGACGGAATCCTCGGGAAATCCTGATCCGGAGCTGATTTCAGACTCATCAAGCAGTCCCCGTACAACGAGGTCCTCCAGGCTGATATACAGGGGGTTCCCTGCGAAAGCTGAAGGAGAGCTGTACGGTGAATTCCCGAGGGCGCTGTCTGTTTCAGTGAGCGGAAGAACCTGCCAGATGCACTGGCCGGCCTCCGCGAGGAAATCGGCGAACCTGTGGGCGCATGGTCCGAGATCGCCGATCCCCCCTTTTCCGTTAAGTGATGGTATTGACAAAAGGACGCCGCATCTCCTGTCCAGAAAGAACACCTCCAGGTTTTTCCTTGATGGAGCTATTGTACAATACCCTGTGCCGGTGTTGAGCTATAATGAATAAAACAAGGGAAAGGAAGTGCTCCATGACCCGTTCAATATGCATTCACTCCCATTTCTACCAGCCTCCGAGAGAAAACCCGTGGCTGGAGGAAGTTGAAATACAGGAATCAGCTGCCCCATACCATGACTGGAACGAGAGGGTAACGGCGGAATGCTACGGTCCGAATACATCCGCGAGAATTCTTGACGGGGAGGGGTGGATCCGGTGCATTGTGAATAATTATGCCCGCATCAGTTTTAATTTCGGTCCCACCCTTCTCTCGTGGTTGGAAAAAAAACGGCCCCGCTTTTACGAATCCATTCTCTCGGCAGACAGGATCGGAGCGGAGAGATTTTCAGGGCATGGTCCTGCAATCGCGCAGGTATACAACCATATGATAATGCCCCTTGCGAACGAAAGAGACAAAGAAACCCAGGTCCTGTGGGGGCTTGAAGATTTTCGCGCCCGCTTCCGCAGGGATCCTGAAGGGATGTGGCTCGCCGAAACGGCTGCAGATACCGCGACCCTGGAAGTGCTTGCAGAAAACGGGATATCCTTTACCATTCTCGCGTCGCGCCAGGCCGCTTCAGTTCGCATTTCCGGCAGTACCGGATGGAAAGACGTTTCCGGAGAAGGGATAGATCCAACCCGCCCCTATATGTGCGTTCTCCCCTCCGGGCGGTCCATTGTTCTTTTCTTTTACAACGGAGCCCTGTCAAGGGAAGTGGCCTTCGGAGGCGCACTCAGGGACGGGGGAGTATTTGCGTCAATGCTCCGGGGGGCTTTTCCTGCCGCGGGCTCGTTCCCCAGCCCCCTGGTTTCCATAGCCACGGACGGCGAGACCTTCGGCCATCATCACAAGTACGGTGACATGGCGCTCGCATACTGCCTCGATGAGCTGGAAAAATCAGGGGGAGTGGAACTGACGATCTACAGCGAGTACCTGGCGAAGAATCCTCCGAAGGATGAAGTGAGAATAGTCGAGAACTCTTCCTGGAGCTGTGCTCATGGGGTCGAACGGTGGCGGAATGACTGCGGGTGCTGTTCCCATTTCAGGGCGGGATGGTCCCAGCGCTGGAGAAAACCGCTCCGGGATGCCTTCGATCAGTTAAGAGACAGGCTCGGTCCCCTTTTCGAGAAGAGGGGAGCGGAATTCTTCACAAACCCGTGGGCGGTGCGAAACAGGTATATCTCCGTTGTTCTGCGCCGTTCAGCAGGGAATACGGCTGCGTTCCTGGAACGGGAAGCGGGAAGGATACTGTCTCCGGAGGAAAAAACAGCGGCAGTTTCCCTGCTTGAAATGGAGCGGAACCTCATGCTCATGTACACGAGCTGCGGCTGGTTTTTTGACGAACTTTCCGGTATCGAGACACTCCAGGTCATGGCCTACGCAGCCCGAGCACTGGAGCTTGGAGAACGGCTGTTCCCCGGGGAGGAGCTCGGGAAGCTGTTCAGGAGCGCCTTGAAAAAGGCACCGAGCAATATCGCCGAGTTTCGTGACGGGGAGAGGCTTTTCGACTTTTTTATCGTCCCTCTCAGGGCGAACCTTCTGCGTGCGGGTGCCCACTATGCCGTTTCCGCCCTTTTTCTGGAGGATGAGGCCATATGTTCCGCCGACCGGGTCGGATTTTCATCCTACAGGATACTCCGGTGTTCCCTTGAAAGAGAGGACAACGGGGTGAAGCGATTTGTAACGGGAAATATCAGCATCCGGTCTGAAGTGACCCTCAGGGAGGCAGAGCTGTTTGTGGCAGCATTATACAGGGAGGGAAAGGATGTGCTCTGCGGTGTTTCCCCTTATCCGCTTCACGACAGTAGTACTGAGACTGCGCTGCGAATACGTGAAGCGCTCAGGGACGAAGACGAACAGGTTCTTGTTGACTTCTTCGGCCATAATGTATTTTCCCTCCGGCATCTTTTCAAGGACGGTCAAAGGAACATAGTGAGCCTTATCCTGTCCCCGGAAGTCTCGACGCTCACCGGGGCTATGAGGAAGGCCGTTCACGGCTGTTCGCAGATCATGTCGTTTCTTTCGGCACTCTCCATGCCGGCCCCGGATGCCTTCCGGAAAGCAGCTGAGGTTGCGCTGAACGATGACCTCAGAAAAGCACTCACAAGCACTCCCCTCGATATTATTTCCCTCGAACGGAGGGTTGCCGATGCGGTGGCATGGGGAATTCCCCTGGATACGTCATCTCTTGGACACGAAGCGGTAACGCGCCTTGAAAAATTCTGTCGGACCCTTGACGAAAATCCCGCCAACAGGGAAATCCTGGGAGAAGTCCATGCGCTGCTCTCCTTCCTGAAAAGAAAGGCATGGGATGTGAATCTGTGGGATGTTCAGAATTCTTTTGTCAGGATTTTAAATTCCGGCTATGTGCCTGATCCAGGGCTTTCTGAACTGTATGGCGAAGTGAGCAGGCTTCTTCTCATACGGCCGGGATGTTCCTCTTCCGGTCTTTCCTGTTCATCTGGACTATCCTGAGGAAAAAAAGGATAAACACGGCTGGAAGGTGCAGGGACCGCTTGCGCTGTCGGACATTTTTGAGCCTGCCGAAAGTACGGAAGTATTAAGCGGAGCCGTATTGGTCCAAAAGGACTACCACTAAAGCCGGTCGTGGTGGTATTGTTTTCGGAAACGGGAATAAAAAAAGTGCCCACGGTTTTTCTCCGGGAGACTCGGGGAAAAGGAAGTACATTCTAAAATCGAAGGAGGCTGAAACAGATGAAGTACGCGAAATTTGTGGCGGTTGCGGCGGTTTTGGCGTTTTGTCTTGTGGTTCCCTCAGTATCGGATGCAGCCAGGGAAGTGAGAATGTCCTACAATGGGCCGGCTGATGCGGAGAACAACGCGGTTCACCTCTTCGCTGAAAACTTCAAAAAATTCGTGGAAGAAGGCACAAAGGGAGAAGTCACAGTCAGGCTTTTCCCCGACAGCCAGCTGGGAAACGAGGAGGAGCGGATGGAGCTTCTCTCGAAACAGGGAATGAACCAGCCTATCATCAACGTCGCATCCTTTGCCGGCGTTGCTCCCGTGTTCCCGGAGATCTATGCATCGGCAATTCCCTTCATGTTCAACAACTACGAAGCAGCGCACTTCTTCTTCGACAACAGCCGCTTCTGGAAAAAATCGAAGGAAGAGTTCCATAAACGTACCGGCGCCTATCTCCTCGAGGCTGTGGAGGAGGGAGGATTCCTTGCCTTCACGAACAACAGGAAGGAGATCAAATCGCCCGAAGACTTCAAAGGCCTTAAATTCAGGGGGATGGACGAGGGACAGATCATCCTGTACAAATCATTCGGTGCCAGCGGTACCCCGGTCCCCTGGACGGAGCTCTACATGGCACTCAAGACCGGAGTTGTAGACGGGCAGATGAACCCTGCCATGTACATCAAGATGGGAAGCCTTCATGAAGTGCAGAAATACCTTACGCTGGCCAATATCCAGTATTCCGACCAGTTCCTCGTGGTAAACGGCGATTTCCTTGATTCCCTTACCCCGGAACAGAAAACGGCAGTGATCGATGCCGGAAAGAAAGCCAATGCCCTGAACCGGCAGGCAATGGCTGACCAGGACAAGAAGGATATCGATTACCTCGTGGAAAAGGGAATGATCGCCTATTCTCCGACTCCGGCAGAAATGGACGCTTTCAGGGAAGCAGGTCAGCCTGCGTATGTCGAGTGGCTCAAGTCAAAGGCAGGAGAGGACTGGCTCAATCTCGCCCTTGAGTGTGCCAAAAACGCCAACGAAAAGGCGAAGTAGTTTCTGTCATGGACGAAGCCCGTCACCCTGAAAATAAAGGGAGCCGTCTCGAAAAACTGATATCGGGGCTGGAGCGGTTCAGTGCATGGACTGCCTGCTTTTTCCTGGTGGTCAACGTAGGCGATATTCTGCTTGGTATTTTCTGTCGCTACGTGCTCAGAAGCTCGATAGTCTGGACAGAAGAAGTGGCACGGTTTTCCCTGGTATGGATGGTAATGATGGGCGCCCTCGGGGCGGCGGTGAAGGGGGATCACATGGTCATCGACTTCGTGGTCCCCAGGTTCCCCGCCGCCCTGCGGCGGCTTATTGAATGGGGGCGCTTTCTTCTCGCGGTGGGGATCCTTTCTCTCATGATCTGGCTTGGAACCGTGAATGCGGTTCAGATATGGCATATGAAGACCCTTGCACTGAACATCCCCAAGACCATTCCGCTCCTTTCTCTTCCCGTAGGATTCGCGCTGCTCCTGGCGGGGACAGTACTTCTGCATTTCAAGGGAGGGAGATGACGAAATGGGTTTTTCCATGCTGTTCGCCTTTCTGATACTGATGATCCTGGGTGTACCGCTCTTTCTCTCCCTGCTTTCCACGTCTTTTCTGGGGATCATAATGCTCGGGGATTTCTCGCTCCTCCGCGTGATGAGCCAGCAGTTCTTCGGTGGAATGGACGTTTTTTCTCTCATGGCCATCCCGTTCTTCATCCTTGCGGGAATTCTCATGAACAGGTCGGGACTGACCGACAGGCTTCTTGATTTCAGCCGGCTTCTCGTGGGATCTGTACGGGGAGGCCTCGGGTACGTAAACGTCGTGGGAGGAATAATCCTTGCGGGGGTAAACGGCTCTGCAGCAGCGGACGCCTCGGCACTCGGATCGATCCTGATCCCCCCCATGGTAAAAGACGGATTCTCACCCTCATACGCGGCAGGGCTCACTGCAGGGAGCTCCCTTATAGGGCCCATTATTCCTCCAAGCATATTCATGATCATCTATGCGACCATGACGAATACCTCCATCGGAGGGCTCTTTGCGGCCGGCATACTGCCGGGCTTGCTCCTCGGAGGGGCGTTCATGGGGATGAATTATATCTACTCCCACAGGTACCAGGTCCCCGTCGCTGATTTCACTGAAGTGCGGAAACGGAAGAAAGAGATCCTGGTCCGTTCCCTGGTCGCCCTGTTTGCGCCGGTGATAATCATCGGCGGAATAGTAACCGGCATAGTAACGCCGACAGAATCAGGTGCTCTGGCCGTCGGCTACTGCATTGCCGCCGGCATATTCTACACACGGCAGCTCACGGTGAGAGTACTTGCCGAGTCTTTTTATGAGACAGTCCGCCTCTCAAGTTCCATATTCCTCATTATGGGAGCCGCGACCGTCATAGGGTGGCTGCTGAAATGGGAGCAGGTCCCCCAGCGATTTGCCTCGATCATCCTTCAGGCCGGCCTGGTTGACAGGCCCTGGCTCCTCATGGTGGTGCTGAGCGCTGTCATATTCCCGGTGGGTATGTTCATGGAAGAAGTATCCACCCTTGCACTTCTCACGCCCATTTTCGCTCCCATTGCCATGAAGGCGGGGATCGACCCGTTCCATTTCGGCGTGGTAATGACCCTGAACGTGACCATAGCCCTCATAACACCTCCCATGGGAGCATGCAACTACATCGTGGCCGCCGTGGGGCGGGTGAAGCTTTCCGATGTATTTGTACGCATATGGCCGTTTATTGGCGTGGCACTGCTCGTTCTTATGGCGATCATCTCGTTTCCTCCGCTTACAACATTGCTTCCGCGGATGCTCAATCTCTGAGGAGGGAGAAAAGAATGAAACACCCTTATAAAGATATGCCGGTTTATTCCGCCAGAGAGTTCACGTGGGAGAAGTCAAAAGCCATGCCTGTGGAGGAAAACGGCGAAGAGCTTGTCCCTGCAAGTCTTGTACCCGAGAAAATTCTCGTGAGACCGCTGTACTACATACATGGCATCGAGGGCGCGATCCCTGAATGCTACGTCCGGCGCACGGTGCTTTCCAGGCTGCTGAAGGCGGCAGACTTGCTCCCCCAGGGATTCCGGCTTGTTCTGCTTGATGCGTGGAGGCCGAAAGCGCTTCAGACCTCTCTTTTCCAGAAATTCCGTTCCGAGCTCCGTGAAAGGATGCCCCTTCTCGACGACCAGGAAATAACGACCCTGGCCTCCCAGTTCGTCGCACTCCCTTCAGCCCAGTCGGGAAGTCCGTCTCCCCATATCACGGGTGGAGCCGTGGACCTGACGATTGTCGACGATTCGGGGATCTGCCTCCAGATGGGAACTGAATTCGATACGACTACGGAAAAATCGGCCACTGTTTACTATGAAAAAAAAGCCGAAGCGAGGGAGAAAATGTCGGGGGAAGACCTGGAAGCCATGTACAATCGCAGGCTTCTCTTCGGTGTGATGACGAAGGCAGGCTTCACAAACTATCCGGATGAATGGTGGCATTATGACTACGGGAACCAGAACTGGGCACTTCTGAAAGGGGAAAAGGAAGCATTTTACGGTGTCAGCGAACCATTTTTCCGCTGGCAATCCTCCTGATTTACCTTCCCGAAAACAAAAACACACAAAGAGCCGGCGATTTTTCATACGGCTCTTTGTGTGTCAAAAACAAACGCAGCGGTTACTGAAACACTGCGGCGAGTATACCTGCATAAAGCAGTGCAGGGAGCATATTGATCGCCTTGATTTTTTTTATTTCCAGTATGGATATGCCTATCCCGAGGAGTATCAGCCCCCCGACCGCACTGACTTCGTCAATGACAGGCTGTGTCATTACTGTCTGAACGGTACCGGCAAGAAGCGTCATCCCGCCCTGGTATATGAGCAGCGGAACAGCGGAAAACAGGACTCCAACTCCCATTGAAGCCGCCATTGCGGCTGATCCCATAAAATCCATGAGGGATTTTGTCACGTAGAGCCTGGGGAATCCCCCGAGCCCCTCCTCAATGGCTCCGAGAATGGCCATGGAGCCGACGCAGAAAAGAAGGGACGATGCGACGAACGCCTCTGTGAACTTTTCGTTCTTTGACCGGATCCTCGCTTTTGTCCATTCCCCGAGACGGTTCAGCCTGTCTTCGAGTTCAAAAAATTCACCTGTGATTGCACCTCCGACGATACTGAACGCCATGACCAGAAAACTCTGGGTTCTCTGGGCCATGAAGATTCCAAGGAAAACAGTGAGCAGGCCAAGCCCCTGGAACGTTATGGCTGTGAAGCGCCGGGGCAGGCGTGAGTGAAGGACCAGGCCCGCCAGTGAGCCGACAACGATCGCCGTTGCGTTCAGTATGCTTCCTGCTGCCGGAATATGCGAAAAAAAGAAATCCACCATGTATTGCTCCTCTCAGAATTGTCAACGGTATTCTATGGAACCGGGTTTCCTCAGTCCCGTTCTTCACGGAAAAAAGGAGTGCCCAGGGAGGCAGGCGCACCGAAGAGAATGCCCTTGCCTTTTTTTATGGAGATAAAAAGGAGGACCCCTATGGTCATAAGATAGGGAAGCATCATGAGAACAGGAGTAGGTATTGTCGTCCCGGCTGTCTGGAGGCGAAGCTGGAATGCCTCGACACCCCCGAAGAGATAGGCTCCGAAGGCGGCTCTTGCCGGGTTCCAGATCGCAAATATGACCAGGGCGACAGCGATCCATCCCCTGCCTGCCGTCATGAGTTCTCCCCACATTTTCGTATAGGCGAGAGACATGTAGGCGCCTCCCACGGCCACGATTCCAGCGCCCAAAAGCGTGTAGAAGTACCGGGTGCCGGTCACGGAAATGCCCATGGCGTCAGCTGCCCGCGGGTTGTCCCCCACTGCACGGAGATTAAGGCCGGGCCGTGTTGATGAGAAGAACCAGCAAAAAAAGAGAACCAGCATATATGAAGAATAAATCAGTGCATCGTGATTGAAAAAAACGGGACCAATAACCGGAATATCCGAAAGAACAGGAAGGGGAATGCGGGAGAGCCCCGGTATTGTAAACCCTACGAATTCCCTGCCGAGAAGCGAACTCGCCCCGGTTCCGAACATGGTTATTGCCAGTCCGCTTACAACCTGGTTCCCTTTTAGTGTCACGCATATAAACGCATGGATGAGTCCCATGAGGGTCCCTACCAGGAATGCCGCCCCGACGCCGAGCCACGCGCTTCCCGAGCTATAGGCGACTGAGAAGCCCGTGTAGGCCCCCACGAGCATGATGCCCTCGAGCCCCAGATTGAGTATCCCCGCCTTTTCAGTGATGATTTCACCGAGAGTTGCGTAGAGTATCGGGGTGCCGCTTCTGACCGCAGCTGTCAGGATCGGAATGATGATTTCCATGTTATTTATCCTCCCCGGACCGGGCCGCCTGCAGAGGGACAGCTTCATCGGCCGCGACCGCCCGGATTTTGAACTTTCTGAAAAACTCGCCTCCAAGAACGAAGAAAAGTATCAGTCCTTGAAGGACCATGATGCTCGAAAGCGGAAGGCGCATGACGATCTGGAGCGTTTCTCCCCCCACCAGGAGGATCCCCATAAGGAAGGATACAAGGACGATGGCGAAAGGATGAAGGCGTGCAAGCCAGGCGACGATAATCGCCGTGAATCCGTATCCCCCTGAAAACCCGTGCTGCAGTCTTCCCTGCAGGCCTGAGAGTTCGCACATTCCTGCGATTCCCGCGATGGCGCCTGAAATAAACATCACCAGCACAACGTTCCAGAGGTAGTTCATGCCCGCGAATCCTGCTGCTCTGGGGTTTTCTCCCATTACCCTGATCTCGTATCCCCATCGGGTAAATTTCAGAACGAACCAGAAAAGAAGGGGAAGGATCATGGCCAGTATGAGGCCTCCGTGGATTCGGGTTCCCCAGAACACAGGAAGCCTTGCAGCGTCAGGAAACGGAGGAGTCATGGGGAAGCCGAGACTGGAAGGATCCCTCCACGGACCGAATACAAAGTAGTTGAGCAGGTTCATGGCAATATAGTTCAGCATGAGCGTTGTAATGATCTCGTTGACGCTCCATTTAGCCTTCATGAATCCGGCTATGGCCGCCCATATCCCCCCGGCTGCCCCGGCGGCAAGAAACATCATGATGAGCATGACAGGCCTGCTGTCCGTATAAAAAAACCGGACAACGGCCGTGGCCGCAATTGCACCGACGAATATCTGCCCTTCCGCTCCGATGTTCCAGATGAGCATGGTGAAAGACAGCATAACGGCGATCCCCGTCATTGTAAGGGGGATGGCCTTTACTACGGTCTCGCTCAGCCCGTATGCGTCTCCCAGTGATGCCTTGAGAATTGCCCTATATGCCTGAAAGGGGGAAACACCCATGAAATACAGGAAGACTCCGCCGGAAAAAAGAGCCGCCGCAAGTGAAAATACGGGAATAAAGACTGTAAGCCTCCACGAGGAGGAGAGCCGCTGTTCTATTGTAAGCTTCATTCCCGTGAGTCCTCCCTGCCGAAGGCATCTTCCGTGATTGCTGTCCCTGCCATCATAAGCCCGATGGATTCGACAGGAATTTCCATGGGGTGTTCGAGAACCCCCATTATTTCCCCCTTGCACATGACGGCCAGCCTGTCGCTCATTGAAATAAGTTCGTCAAGATCCTCCGATACCAGGAGGACTCCGCCTCCACGCTCCCGGTGAACAAGCAGCTGTTCCCGGACAAAGCAGGTCGCCGCTACGTCCAGTCCCCATGTAGGGTGGACCGCGAGCACAACGGCAGGGTCATCGCTGAGTTCCCGTCCGAGCATGAGTTTCTGGAGATTGCCTCCGGAAAGGTTCCGCACGGGCGTCTCCACCGATGGAGTACTCACGCTGAACTGCGACACAAGTTTGATTGCGAAGGCGGCCACCTCTCTCCATTTAATGAAAAAACCTTTGGAAACAGGCCGTTTCCAGTATCGCTTCAGAATTGAGTTTTCGCTGACCTTCATGTTCGGGACAAGGCCGGTTCCCTTTCTGTCCGCGGGGATGTAATGCACTCCCCGGACAATGAAATCCTTGGGCGCCCTGTGTGTCATATCCTCACCCTTTACCCTTATAGAGCCTGATTCAGCTCTTCTCAGGCCGACCATCGCTTCGCACAGCTCCTGCTGCCCGTTGCCGGCTACTCCGGCGATGCCCAGTATTTCGTGTTCGTGGACCGATATGGATGCACCGTTTACAGCGGGAAATCCCCTGTCGCCCAGGACGCGAAGGGAGGAACATTCAAGCACGGGCCTTCCCCTGGCAAGTGCTTTCTTGTCAATTGAAAAGACCATCTTTTTCCCCACCATCAGTTCGGCCAGCCGCTCTTTTGTTGTCGATGACGTGTCCAGCGTGCCTGAGAGTTTTCCCTTCCGGAGGATGGTGACCCTCGATGAAAGTCCCATGACTTCGTCCAGCTTGTGAGAGATGAACACGATGCCGTGCCCCTCTGCGGACATCTGCCGGACTGTTTCAAACAGGTGTTCGCATTCCTGGGGAGTAAGGACTGCTGTGGGCTCATCCAGAATGAGTATGTTTGCCTGCCTGAAGAGCATCTGCAGGATTGCCACCCGCTGCTGTTCGCCGATGGAGAGCTGCCGGATGCAGGCATCAGGGTCGACCTGGAGCCCGTATTGTTCTGAAATGGCAAGGATGCGGTCCCTGATCTCCCGCCGGGGGAGAACAAGGGGCAGTCCGTCGAGTCCGAGAATCATGTTCTCCCACACCGTCTGGCTCTGGATAAGCATGAAATGCTGGTGTACCATTCCTATCCCGGCTTTGCGCGCATCCCCGGGAGACGAAAAGGACATCTCCCTGCCGCTGATGAAAATTTTCCCGCCGTCCGGTCTGTAAAGGCCGTACAGAATGTTCATCAGCGTTGATTTTCCGGCTCCGTTTTCTCCGAGGAGCGCGTGGACTTCACCCCGGCGCACCTCGAAGTTGATTCCGAGGTTTGCCGTGACACCGGCAAACCTCTTGGTGATCCCTTCCATGCGCACCAGCGGCTGTTCGTTATTCATTCAGTTTCCCCCTTGCCCGCAATTCCAGAGGCAGAAAAAAAGGGCGCGGAATTCGCGCCCTTTCTGAATTCCCGGTCCTTATAATACAAAATAATCTTTTATTTGGGTATATCTCCCTTTACGCCTTCAACAAACCAGCTCATGGAAAGCATTGCCCCGTCGGTCATGGTAGTTCCTTCCGGAACTTTCACGACGCCCTGCTGGTCCTTTACAGGTCCTGTGAAGACATCCCAGCTGCCGGAGATGATCTTCGCCTTCTCTTCCTCCACGATCTTTTTCACCGAATCGGGGACGTCTTTTCCGAAGGGCGCGAGGTCAACCATCCCTTCCTTGAGCCCGAGCCAGATCTGCTCTGATTTCCACGTTCCCGCGATCACCTGTTTCATGGTGTCCCTGTAGACGATGCCCCAGTTCCAGATGGGGGCTGTAAGATGTTTCGTCGGGGCGTAATTGCTCATGTCGTTGTTGTATCCGACGACGTACACGCCGGCCTCTTCCGCAGCCTGGGGCGCTGCGCCCGTGTCGGCATGCATGCCGATTACATCTGCTCCGGCATCGATGAGGGCTTTCGCAGCCTCTTTCTCTTTCCCGGGGTCAAGCCATGAGAAAATCCATATGACCCGTACTTCCGCGTCGGGGTTCACCTTTCTGACTCCCCGCGTAAAAGCGTTGATTCCCCGTACGACCTCGGGGATCGGATAGGCTCCCACGTAGCCGATGATGTTCTTCTTTGTCATTGATCCGGCGACGAGCCCGGAAAGATAGCGAGCCTGGTACATTCTGCCGAAATAGGTCCCCACGTTTTCAGCGACCTTGTATCCGGAGCAGTGCATGAAAATCACTTCGGGGAACTTCTTTGCCGTTTCGAGAACAAAATCCATGTGGCCGAAAGAGTTTGCGAAAATAACCTTTGAGCCGTTCCGTACAAGCGTCTCCATGACACGGGTCGCATCAGGCCCTTCAGGAACTGATTCCACGAACCGCGACTTTACGCCGGGAACTTCCGCTTCCATCAAAAGGCGCCCCTTGTCGTGCATGAAAGTATACCCGCCGTCACCTACTGGGCCTATGTAAACGAAACCCGGATTGATTTCTTCCGCCGGAACAGGCGGAAACGCTGCAAATACCGTACCACAGAACATGAAGACAAACGCGGCCGCAAGAATTGCTGTGATCTTTTTCACGGCATACCCTCCCTGAATGATCGGTTTTCAAACCTGCGGACATTATAGCGTGAAGAAAGTAATTTATAAACATAGGAGGCCTTCTGTCGTGCTACAATATCAAGCGTCATTTCTTTACGGGACAGGAGGAATGGGAGAATTGGGCGCGGAAAGATACCAGAAAACATACCCGATCTCGTGGGAGCAGATCCACAGGGACTGCAAAGCCCTCGCATGGCGGCTTGTGGGAATAGGCAAATGGAAGAGGATCGTGGGGATTGCGAGGGGCGGGCTGATCCCGGCAGCGATCATTGCACGGGAGCTGAGCATCAGGCTGGTGGATACAGTCTGTGTTTCAAGCTACACCATCCGGACCCAGGGCGAGATTTCTATACTCAAGGAAATCTCCGGAGACGGAGATGACTGTCTCATAATCGACGACCTCGTGGATACCGGCAAGACGGCCAGGGTCGTAAGGAAAATGCTTCCCAAAGCCCATTTTGCAGCAGTATACGCAAAGCCCGAGGGACGGGCGTACGTAGACACCTTCATAACGGAAGTCAGCCAGGATACGTGGATCCTCTTCCCGTGGGATGCGGAGACAGCCTACTCCAAACCGATAGTGGACCAGGAGTGACCCTGCAGTAAAGCGGGGGAGGAAAGCGGTTGACGCAAACGTTTCCCTCCCGCGGAACGGTTTGGGCCGAAAAGAGGACCCCTTTGGCCCCACACAAAAAATCTTTCAGGAAGGCGTGATTTCCTGTGCAGTTTTTTATCTACGCGTTTTTCATGCTCCTTTGGGGCTGGATACTCTCCGGGGCATACATCAGGTATATTTTGCCGCTTTTATCATCCCTTTATTCGACGATCGACGCGATGAAAGAAAGCAGGGAAGCGGTACCGCGGGCGCTGTCTTTCATACTGAAAATCATAATGACCGTCTCCCGGACGTATGTCCTCGGAGCATGGTCCGCCTATTGCGTCCTGCGGACCATGTCCTTCATGCAGCATCCTGACGCGAGCGGCTGGCTGTATTATCCCACGGCCTTCCTGATTTGCGAGGGGATCCTCGGCATTGTTGCGAAAAGAGAGACGTACAGGGGCTTTTTTTCCATCATTCACACAGCCATGGCCATGGGATTTTTCGTAATGTTCGCAATGAACCCCTATTTCCTTGCCACGGTGTATCCCTGGTTCCCTCCCCTTATGAAAATTTCCATCGGGTAGGAACAGGGACAGCCGTCGTTTCACTGACGGGGTGAGCCGGCAGGGTCTCCTTCAGGGGGAACGATGCAGATAAAGGCAAGAGGCCCTTCCCCGGTGTTGGTCAGGTTATGTTCCACCTCCGGAGGCACGTGCGCCCAGCAGCCTCTTTCGAGCGAATACACCGTTCCGTCTATTTTTGCATCGCAGTTTCCCTCGAGAACGAGAATATAATGAGGCCAGCTGTGTGCGTGGAACGGCGTGTTTGATCCCTTTGCCACAGTGAAGTGACGGGCAACGTAATCGTTCCAGAATTTTCCCGGGGCAAATACGATCCGTCTTTCAATACCCTCGGGCTGCGGGACATCGGTTGCTGCGGGAATATCTGCGATCTTTCCAGCGTATGGCTTTTTGCACGACATGGTTTCACTCTCCCTGTGCTGAATTCTGTGTCCCTGCGGGACATGCTCCCGGGAATACTACCACCGCGTATTCCCGGTGTCCAGAAAACTAAGGAAAAGAAGCGTCTTGTATTTCTTTTCCCTTTGAATATAATGCTTTATCAAAGCGGAGCGTCAAGCCCCCAATCCTGAAAAGCTACTGGAGGAATCGAATATGAAGAAATTCGCAGCGTTTTTATCGGTATGTTTCCTTTTCACTGTTTTTGCCGTGGTCCCGGCTTCCGCAGCCATGGACATCAAGCTCGCCCATGTTGTCAACGAAAATGACGCATTCCATGTGTGCGCGCTCAAGTTCAAGGAACTTGTAGAAGCGGGAAGCAACGGTGAGCTGACTGTCACGATCTATCCCAACGCAAAGCTCGGGGATGAGCGCAACCTCCTGGAGAGCATGCGCATGGGCGTAGTTGACTCGTCCATAGTCACCGGCGGCCCGATAATCAATTTCATGCCGAAGTTCGGCGTATTTGACCTCCCATTCCTTTTCAGCACCCCGGAGCAGGCGTACAAGGTACTTGACGGTGAAATAGGCAGGCAGATGCTCGAAGATATGGACAGCCTCGGATGGAAAGGTCTCGCATACGGCGAAAGAGGGTTCAGGAACCTCACCAACAGCAAGAAGCCTGTCGTGACGCCTGAAGATATGAAGGGGCTCAAGATACGGCTCATGCAGAATCCCGTCTATGTGGACTCCTTTAAGGCTCTCGGCGCCAATGCCGTCCCCATGGCATGGACTGAAGCCCTGACGGCACTCCAGCAGGGCACCATCGACGGACAGGAGAACCCTCTGAACGTGATCGTTGCCTTCAACCTCTTCGAATCCCAGAAGCATCTTGCGATCACAAGGCATGCCTATGCGCCGAACGTCATCATTATGAGCAAAAAGACATGGCAGAAACTCTCTCCCGAGCAGCAGAAGCTTGTACAGGAGTCTGCCCAGGCCGCAGCGGAGCACAACAGGGCCTATGACAACGAGAAAGAGGAAGAGTGGCTTCAGCTTCTCAAAGACAAGGGAATGGAAGTCACGATGCCGGATACGGCTCTTTTCAGAGAGGCTGTGAAGCCTGTTTACGAAAAATACGAGGCACAGTTCGGAAAAGAGCTTGTCGAAGCCATCCTTGCAGTGAAGTAGAAAAGGAGCAGGCATGGATCAGAAAAGTACCGATGAAAGAGGCGAGACGAAGCGCTCGCCTCTTCTCCGATTGAGTGACAACCTGAACATGGTCAGCGAGGCCGTACTTTTCATCATGATGACCGGCATGATCGCGGTGACGACACTCCAGGTGATATGCAGGATTTTCTTCGATGCCCTCATATGGTCCGAAGAGCTCACAACATATTTCCTCGTGGCGGCATCTCTTCTCGGGGCTGCCGTTGGATTCAAACGGGGAGCCCATATAGCCGTCACGTTTCTTGCTGACAGACTCCCCGCCCCTCTCAGGAAGGCGACAGCACTTCTTGTTCAGACCCTGGCCGTTGTTTTTTTCGCGGTAGTTGCCTTTTACGGGGCTGAGCTTATGAAAAGCGAGGCCATGCAGACCACTCCCGCCATGGGCATCTCCATGACATGGGTCTACCTCATGTATCCCGTCATAGGCGGAATAACCCTCGTTCACCTTATCGCAGGTTTCGGCGAGATACTGGGGAGGCGCTCATAATGGGACTGGTTCTTGCAGGCAGCTTTATTCTTTTCCTGGTTATTGGAGTGCCCGTTGGGCTGGCAATCGGCTGTTCGGGGCTTCTCGTTGTTATCCTGAGCGATTTCCCCCTTGCAATGATCCCCCAGACCATGTTCTCCGGCAATGAATCCTTTGCCCTTGTGGCTGTGCCCTTTTTCGTCCTCGCCGGGGATATCCTCGCAAAGGGCGGAATATCGGAGCGCATAGTGGCTTTTGCGCAGGCGACCCTCGGAAGGTTCCGGGGAGGCCTGTCCATTGTGTCCACTGTCGCTTCCATGTTTATCGCCGCCATATCCGGGTCCGGTGCCGCCACAACTGCGGCCGTAGGTTCGGCTCTTCTCCCCGAGCTGAAAGAAAAGGGGTACGACGTGGACTTTTCCGCAGCGCTTATCGCTGCTTCAGGGACGATCGGCGTTGTAATTCCGCCAAGTGTTCCAATGGTCCTCTATGCGGTAATCGCGGGAATCTCTGTCGCGAAACTGTTCATGGCAGGTTTTATCCCCGGAATCCTTATGGGGCTCGGACTCATCGCATACTCGATATACATTGCGAGAAAACGGGGATATCCTGCCGCCGGGCGTACCTCCGGCGCAGAAAAATGGAGGCTTTTCCTGCAGGCTTCCTGGGGACTTTTGACGCCCGTGATAATCCTCGGCGGAATATTTTCCGGATACTTCACGCCTTCGGAAGCCGCTGCTGTGGCTGTGGACTATTCGCTGATCGTTGCGTTTTTCGTCTACAGGTCAATGGACTTCAGAAAATTCTACCGGCTGGTAGTGGGAGCGGGCGTTACCTCTTCCCTCATCATGTTCATCATAGCCACTTCGAAACTTTTCGGATGGGGGCTTGCCTTTTACGAGATACCGGAGGCTGTTGCCAGGGTCATGCTGGATGCGGTAGGCGGCAGCGCTTCTCTCATTCTCCTGATGATCATGGTGATAATCCTTCTTGCAGGCATGTTTATGGAAACAGCTTCCGCGCTTATCATACTGACCCCCATTTTTCTCCCCACAGTTACACAGATGGGATTCAACCTGGTGCATTTCGGGGTGCTTATTACCATTGGCCTGGCCATCGGAATGGCTACACCTCCGGTTGCCATAGATATTTACGTTGCGAGCGCCATAACGGGACTCCCCATCGAGAAGATCAGCCGGCCCATTATTCCCATGGTGCTGGTGCTCATAGCAGTCCTTCTGCTGGTCACCTATGTGCCTTCGATCATCCTCTCCCTTCCAATGCTGATCTGGGGAGCGGCAGGCATCTAAAGAAATTTTATATTATCGACAGGAGGTAATACGTTCATGCGAAGCGACAGAGCGAAAAAAGGGCCGGAACGTGCTCCACACAGGTCACTTCTTAAAGCTTCGGGATACACGGACTGGGAAATAAGCCGGCCATGGGTAGGTGTCGTAAACCCCTACAACGCCATTATCCCAGGCCATGTCCACCTCAACAGGATCACCGATGCCGTGAAATCCGCGGTATATGCCTTCGGGGGATTTCCCCTGGAGTTCCCCGTGATCGGCGTGTGTGACGGAATAGCCATGAACCACGAGGGAATGAAGTACTCTCTGCCCAGCCGGGAACTGATAATGGATTCCATTGAGGTTATGACAAAGGCTCACGCCCTTGATGCGCTGGTGTTGGTGACGAACTGCGACAAAATCATACCGGGGATGGCCATGGCGGCTCTTTCATTGGACATACCGACGGTCATGATCAGCGGAGGCCCCATGCTTGCCGGCGTGAGCGCAGGAAAGGACGTCGACCTGAGCAATATATTCGAGGCCGTGGGGAAAAGGGCTGCGGATCTCATCACTGATGATGACCTGAAGGCAATTGAGGATATCACGTGTCCCACGTGCGGCTCATGCGCCGGGATGTTCACCGCGAACACGATGAACTGCATGATAGAGGCCCTCGGCTTCGCCCTTCCGGGCAACGGAACCATCCCTGCGGTTTACTCCGCGAGGGACCGGCTCGCGAAGGAGGCCGGCAGGCATATCATGATGCTCGTCGAAAAAAATATCCGGCCAAGCGATATTCTCACGGAGAAGGCATTTCTCAATGCAGTAGCCGTGGACATGGCACTCGGCGGGTCGACGAACACTGCCCTGCACCTCCCTGCACTGGCCCATGCCGCAGGAGTTTCATTGACGCTGGACGATTTTGAAGAAATAAGCAGAAAAACCCCCCACATCTGCAGCATGAGCCCCGGTGGGTCTCATCACATACAGGACCTTTACGCGGCGGGAGGAGTTCAGGCAGTCATGGCCAGACTTTTAGACGGCGGCCTCATCGACGGCTCTGTTCTCACCGTAACAGGCGCTTCAGTGAAGGAGAACCTGGCAGGTGTATCCGTGAAGGACAGCAATGTTATCCGTCCCCTTGACAATCCCTATCACGCCCAGGGAGGACTGGCAATCCTGAAGGGAAATATTGCGCCGGAAGGAAGCGTTGTGAAGCAGTCCGCTGTCGATCCGGAAATGCTGAAGCACTCAGGTCCTGCAAGGGTTTTCGACAGCGAGGAAGCGGCCAGCGAGGCGATACTCGCACGGAAAATCAACCACGGAGATGTAGTTGTGATCCGCTATGAAGGACCCAAGGGAGGCCCCGGCATGAGGGAGATGCTCGGCCCCACCTCGGCTCTTGCCGGCATGGGGATGGACAAGACCGTCGCCCTTATAACCGACGGCCGCTTCTCGGGGGCCTCCAGGGGAGCATCCATAGGGCACGTGTCTCCCGAGGCTGCTGCCGGAGGAGTCATCGCTCTCGTAAAGGAAGGCGACACTGTCGAGATAGATATACCTGCCCGCAGGCTTTCCCTGGCCGTCTCCGACGAAGAGCTCGAAAGGCGCAGAAAAGAGTGGAAGCCTTTTGAAAGCGACATAGACAGCATGTTCCTTCGACGCTACAGAACGTTTGTAACATCGGGTTCCATGGGAGCCGTGTTCCGGAAATAGGACCGCAATGAGCGGAGGGGCCCGGTCCAGGGGGTCCTTTCGCCTTCAGGGGGAGTGCCCGGTTATGGGAGAAAGAGAGAACACCGAGGCCCGTATTCTTGACGCTGTCGGCTCCATTCTTTCCAGGAAGGGGTTCAGCCACCTCGGGATAAACGGCATAGCACGTGAAGCCGGTGTCGACAAGGTGCTGATCTACCGCTATTTCGGAGGACTGCAGCAGCTTCTCAGGGCATATTTTTCAAGCAGAAAATACTGGCCTTCCACTGATGAAATCATACAGACGGCAGGCGATCATGGCGCGGATCCTGCTGCCAGGGCATACGCAATACTCAGGGGATATCTCCGCGAGTTGAAGAAGTCGGATGCCGCACGGCAGGTTCTTCGCGGAGAAATTGCCGGCAGGGAGGATGTGTCCGCTGAAACTGCCGAGGAGAGGTACAGGCAGGGAATGGAACTCCTCGATCTTCTCCGGGGAAGTGCCGGGGAAGGATTGACCGAAATGGCCGCTCTTCTTTCTGCCGGGTTCACATTTCTTCTGCTCAGGAGAGACGTGTCAAGCCGCTACCTGGGGCTCGACCTTCGCAGGGAGGAAACCTGGGAAAGTCTGGAAAACACGATCTATCTTATGGTGAAACTCTTCTTTGGATCAAAAAAGCCCCGTCCGGAAGACGGGGCCGAAGATGATCCTGACTGAATCCGGGCTACTTTTTCGATGAAAGGGACTTGACGAGTTCTTTGCCGAAAACGGCAAGATCAGCCGGAGTCCTGCTGGTTACCAGCCTGCCCGAAACTACCACCGCTTCGTCGATCCATTCCGCTCCGGCCAGCACGAGATCGTCTTTTATGCTGACGTATGAAGTGACCCGTTCTCCCTTGACGATCCCCGCTGATACGAGGACGCTCCCCCCATGGCATATCGCCGCCACAACACCCCCCGCCTCGTAGACATTCCTGACGAAGTCGACGATTGACTTGTGGGTGCGGAGACGGTCAGGCGCCCAGCCTCCAGGTATCACTACGCCTGCTGTATCCTTCGGATCCATGTCTGCAGCAGAAACTGCGGCTTCTATAACTGAGCCCATCTTTCCGGTGTATTTCTTCCCTGATTCCGGACCCATGATAACCGGGGTAAACCCTGCCTCTGCCAGCCTGTGGTAGGGGTACCAGAATTCCAGATCGTGGACGTTTTCCTCAACAAGGACCGCCACTTTTTTGGGTGATGCAGTTTTTTTCGCCATATGCCCTATTCTCCTTTCTTCACTGAAAAAAGCTTTGTATATTTTTCAGATTCAGTTTATTATAAAACATATCTATGGAAAAGGCGGGGAAAAAATGACAAACCGAAAAAATGAAGTGACGCAAACGATACTCGGCAGAAGAAGCATTCGGAAATTCGCCTCTGACCCGGTGGCCCCGGAAACAAGGGACCTGCTGCTTGAATGCGCCTTCGCGGCTCCTTCCGCCCACAACAGGAGGCCGTGCGAGTTTATCGTGATTGAAGACAGGGCTGTACTGGACGCCCTGGCTGAAGCGCACGATTCGGGCAAAATGCTCCGCCAGGCGCCCCTTGCCATAGCTGTATGTGCGGAAACAGCAGGTTATCCGGAAGGAGACCGTGCCTGGATCGAAGACTGTGCGGCGGCGCTGGAGAACATACTCCTGGCTGCCCGGTCGGTAGGCCTTGAAGGGGTTTGGCTCAAGGTAATGGACCGCCATCCCAGAAATGAAAAAATCCGCCCTGTGCTCGGTGTTCCCGGTTCGGTTGAAATCGTGGGTATCGCCGCACTCGGCAGGGGATTGGAAGAAAAAGATCCCCATGGCGGGATTCAGGAGGAAAAGCTTCATTTCAACCGGTGGTGATTTTTCTCAGTTTTGGAAGCGGCCGGAGGAAATCCGGCCGCTTTTTCATTGGATCGTGTTACAATAATACGGTTGTGCTGCACATTTCGTCCTTTCGCAGGCGAATCGGTTCTGGAGGTTGAAGAAGACATATGGATGAAAAAAAAGGAGAACTTCTTTTCGGCAAAGTGATCCCTCTTCCTCTTGTGGAAGAGATTAAACACAGCTATCTGGATTACGCCATGAGCGTCATAGTCGGAAGAGCGCTTCCCGATGTAAGGGACGGCCTGAAACCGGTGCAGCGCCGGATATTGTATGCAATGATGGAGCTGGGGCTGAAATCAGGCTCGTCGTACAAAAAGTCAGCCAGGGTCGTCGGCGAGACAATGGGTAAGTACCACCCCCACGGAGATTCCGCAATTTATGAGACCATGGTCAGGATGGCCCAGAATTTCAGCATGCGATATCCCCTCGTGGACGGCCAGGGCAACTTCGGTTCCATTGACGGTGACTCTGCGGCTGCCATGAGGTACACCGAGGCCAAACTCTGCGAGATGGGCGAGCTTATGCTCACCGATATCGACGAGAATACGGTGGAGTGGGGTCCCAATTTCGATGAATCTCTCAAGGAACCCCTGTTCCTCCCGTCCCTCGTGCCGAATCTTCTGTTAAACGGCAGTTCGGGTATCGCGGTGGGAATGGCTACCAACATTCCTCCCCACAACCTTTCAGAAGTGGTGGATGCCCTGGCATACATGATAGATTCTGACGGTCAGTGGGAGTTCGGTGAAATTTATTCGCGGCTTCCGGGCCCGGATTTCCCTACGGGCGGGATAATACTCGGCAGGGACGGAATAATAGATGCCTACCGCACCGGCAGGGGGAAAATAACCCTCAGGGGCAGGACCAGCACAGAAGAAGGGAAACGGGGCAAAAAAACCGTTGTTATAACGGAAATTCCCTTCATGGTAAACAAGACGTCTCTCATAGAGACCATCGTATCCTGTGTTCAGGACAAGCACATCGACGGAGTGGCCGATATACGGGACGAATCCGACCGTGACGGTCTGCGGATAGTACTGGAACTCCAGCGGGAAGGAGACGAGAAACTCGTACTTCGCCAGCTTTACCGCAGGACCCAGCTCCAGACTACCTTCGGCGTCATCAACCTTGCCCTGGTGAACAACCATCCCGTGGAGCTCCCCATAGCCGATATGCTGTCCCATTTCCTCGACCACAGGCGCAATGTGGTCCGGAGGAGGACCCAGTTCCGCCTTGACAAGGCCCTTGCACGGGCACACATCGTTGAGGGACTCGTAAAAGCTCTTGACATGATCGACCGTGTCATTGCACTGATTCGTGCCGCACAGACTGCTCAGGAGGCAAAGGAAGGGCTTGTCTCACAGCTCGGGTTTTCAGAAACCCAGGCGCAGGCCATACTTGACATGCGGCTTCAGCGGCTCACCGGCCTGGAACGGGAAAAGCTTGAAACAGAACTCGCGTCGCTCTTTGCCGACATTGAACGCTACCGTACGATCCTCGGCAACCGGCATGCTCTCGACGGGGTGATCCGGGAAGAACTGCTCGAGCTGAAAAAAAAGTTCGGAGGACCACGAAGGACTGAGATAATAGACAATTACGAGGAGGTCTCCATCGAGGACCTCATCCCGGAAAACGACATTGTCGTCGTCCTTTCAAAGGACGGATATCTTCGCAGAAAGGGCCTGGATGAATATGCCCCCCAGGCAAGAGGGGGCAAGGGAAGGAAAGGAGGCGGGCTCCAGGGTGAGGATGAGATCGCCCTTGTTGCTGTAACGAACACACATAAAGACATCTATCTTTTCACAACGTCAGGAAGGGCGCTGGCCATCCGCGGACACATGATCCCCGAATCCCGTACGGGCAAGGGCAAGATGATCAGCAAGCTTGTACCTCTCGACGAAGGGGAATCAGTCGTTTCAATGTACGGCCGCAGCCTTGAAGGAAGAAGCTTTATCTTTTTTGCCACCAGAAAGGGCGTGTCGAAACGCCTTCCCCTGTCGGAGATCTCAAAGCTGAACCGGGCAGGGAAACGGGTCCTCAGCCTCGATGAAGGCGATGAGATAGCACAGGTCAGGTTGACCTCCGGAAAAGACGAGCTGCTCTTCATGACGGCAAACGGCCAGGGACTTCGGGTATCCGAAGAAGAATTCAGGCCCATGGGAAGAACCGCCCGGGGAGTGAGGGGCATGAGGCTCGACGAGGGAGACACTGTTATCAGCTGTGAGGTCGTGACATCTGAAAAACTCGCCCTCGTGGTAAGCCAAAAGGGAGTGGCAAAAAGGACCTGTTTCGACGAGTTTACCCTCCATCACAGGGGAGGCCGGGGCGTCAAGGCCATGAACCTTGGGAAAAAGACGGGAAAGCTCGTGGGGAGCTGGGCTGTTGCCGAGGATGAAGAGATCATAGTGATCACTGCGAAGGGACGGATGATACGTGTCGCGGTGTCTGAAATCCCGAAGCTGAGCCGGACCGCCATGGGGACCATTACAGTAAGGCTCGACGAAGGTGATTCCGTTGCCGACGTGAGCGTTGTGTCCTGCGAGGAATGCGTGGCGGAGGAATAATATAAAATGAAAATAGCCCGGGACGGATGGCCCGTGATCGCGTTTACAGCATTTATGCTTTTCGGAAGCCTCTTCTTTTCACCTGCTGCAGGCTTTGTCCTTGCTCCTGTTCTCGGACTGGTTATATGGTTTTTCAGGGATCCCGAAAGAGTTCCCCTGGGGGATGGTTTTCTTTCGCCGGCGGACGGAAAAATAGTCGAAATCGTGGAGACCGGGCACTCCTTTACCGGAAGGGCGGTAAAGATCGGCATCTTCATGAACCCCCTCGATGTTCACGTGAACCGCCTTGCCTGCAGCGGCACGGTTGAATACCTGGAGTATGTACCGGGAAAGAAATGGATGGCTTTTGCCCCGAAGGCCTCGGAAGTGAATGAACGGATGTATGTGGGAATTCGTACAGACTTCGGTCCGATATTGCTTGTCCAGATCGCCGGCTTGCTCGCCAGGCGCATTGTATGCAGGCTGAAGAAGGGTGACGCCCTGGAACGTGGAGAGCGTTTCGGAATGATCAAACTGGGCTCAAAAGTTGATGTCTATCTTCCGGCAGGTGTACAGTTGGCTGTAACGGAAGGGCAAAAGATCTATGCGGGAAGAACAGTTCTGGGAGGAATGCCTGGTGACGAAGCATAGGAAAAAGGAGCGGCTCCCGTTCAGGAAGATCGCCCCGAATATGATAACAAGCGGAAATCTGCTGTGCGGCATGATGGGTCTTATCCTTCTCTTCCACGGCCGTCCTGTGCCTGCATCATGGCTTGTGTTCATTGCCGTCTTCTTTGACTTTATGGACGGCAGGATAGCACGCAGGCTGGGCGGAGGAAGCCAGTTCGGGCTGGAGTTCGACAGCCTGGCGGATGTTGTGAGTTTCGGTGTCCTCCCCGCAATGATCATGTACACGGGGTACTCAAGCACTCTTGGTGTTGCGGGGGTTCTGTCGGCATCTTTCTTTGCTCTCTGCGGAGCGCTTCGTCTCGCGCGGTTCAACGTGGTGCACATGCCCGGCCCTTTCCAGGGGCTTCCCATTCCGGCCGGAGGGCTCTTTCTTGCCTCAGCCGTACTTTCAGGAGTACCGCTTCACCCTCTTGCGGCGGTCTTTTTCTGCCTGGCAGGAGGCGCTCTCATGATCTCGAGCGTTCCCTACGGGAGCCTTAAGGGGCTGCGAAAAGAGCAGGGAGACAGGAGAAAATTCCTGTTTATCGGATGTATTGTGGCTGCGTCAGTTTTTTCCCTCAAGTCGGCGGCACCTCTTTTGGCAATGTCTGTGTACATCGTGAGCGGCCTCGTGGGCTTTGACTGGGAAAAGTGGCTTTCCAGGTCTGACGGGAATGAAGATATAGCGGAAAAGAACGTCTGAACCTTAAAAAAATCATACCGGGGGAGCTTTTGCGGGCTGAGAGGAGGGCTGGATTTGCCCTCGACCCCTTACCTGATCCGGGTAATGCCGGCGTAGGGAGCGTATTTTTCCTGTTTTTCAGGAGCGAAAAAACAAAGGCCCGCGGAGAAAAACCGCGGGCCTTTGTCTACCTTGGAGGTGGTATCTGTGGGTCTTTACAGGGGAATTGCAGTATCGATCGCGGGAAGCGATTCCGGAGGGGGAGCAGGGATACAGGCTGATTTAAAAACGTGTTCCGCGCTGAAGGTTTTCGGTATGACTGTGATAACCGCGCTGACCGCCCAGAACAGCAGAGAGGTCAGTGCAGTGTGGAATGTCCCTGCGGGTATGATACATGCACAGATGGACGCGCTATGGTCTGATTTTCCCGTCGGGGCGGCAAAAACAGGAATGCTCGGCACGGCCGGTACGATTCGCGCTGTTGCCTCGGGGATCCGGAAATGGAATGTAGACAAGCTTGTCCTTGATCCGGTAATGATTGCACAGAGCGGTGCAGCTCTTATTGATGACGATGCTGTTGCAGTTCTCAGGGAAGAGCTCCTGCCTCTTGCGCTTATTGTAACTCCCAATATCCCCGAGGCTGAAAGGTTATCCGGAATTTCCATAGAATCCATCGAAGACATGGAGCAGGCAGCAGCGGAGATAGGGAAGTCAGGTCCCATAGCCGTCCTCGTCAAGGGAGGCCACAGGATGCAGCCGGATACGGTGACCGATATTCTTTTCCTGGAGGGAAAGGTATCGAGGTTTACAGACGGGCGGATTTTTACGGAAAATACACACGGGACCGGCTGTACATTGAGTGCGGCCATAGCGGCGGAACTGTCTGCCGGAATACCCCTGCCGGAGGCAGTGAGACGGGGAAGACAGTATCTCAGAATGGGCCTTAAGTCCGGCTTTCGTCCTGGGGCCGGATGGGGGCCTCTCGGACATGCGGTGACACCCCCATGGGTGGAAGAGAAGGCCTGAAGGGACTCTCCGCCGAACTGTGGGCGGAGACGTTGCGGGAGACCCGGCGGAAGCGCCCGCTTGTGTACTCCGTTACGAATTTTGTAGCTGCCTCATTCCAGGCAAATGTCACGCTTGCCCTTGGGGCAAGACCGGTCATGTCGCGGAACCCCGCGGAGTCGCGAGAGATTGCCGCAGGTGCAGATGCGCTTGTCATCAATACGGGCACTCCAACGGAAGAAAGCATGGAGGCGATTCGGGGCGCTCTTTCGGGAGCGGCCGAAGGAATGTGTCTTCTCCTTGACCCTGTGGGGTACGGAGCCTCTTCGTACAGGAAATCGCTCATAGACTCCCTTCTTTCGGAATTTAAATTCTCCATAATCAAGGGGAATACTTCTGAAATAGCCCTTCTTTCTGGTGAAAAAGGGTCAATGACCGGAGTTGATGCCGTTCTCACCACCTCACCGGCTGCTGCGGCGGTACGCAGGCTCTCCCTGAAGACAGGTTCACTGGTATGTGCCACGGGAGAAACTGACTGCCTTGGTGACGGAAAAATCGTATTCGCCTTTTCAGGCGGAAGCTTCTATATGCCTCTTGTGACGGGAAGCGGATGTATTCTGGGATCCCTCATGGCTGCACTTTCTGCCGGGGCCGGGAACGATCCCGCTGCGGGCGCATCGTGTGCAATCGTCCTGCTGCGCCGTGCGGCGGAAATCGCTGAGAGAAAAGCTGCGGGTCCCGGCTCGTTCCGGTCTGAGCTTCTTGACGCCATATTCAGGACATCCCCGGAGGATCTGCTTGAAGAGCGGAACCGTATGACAGTCAAAGAATGGAGAGGAAAAGAAGAATGGATCTGAGACACGCTTTGCGGATCTGTGTCATTCCCGACAGAAAAGCGGGAGCCCCCTTAACCCTTGAAGAACAGGCCGATAAGGCACTTCAGGGAGGGGCTACCATGATTCAGCTGCGGTGCAAAGAAATGAACGGCAGAGAGCTCTATGAAACGGCCGTGAGGATCATTCCCGTCTGCAGAAAGAGAGGCGCTTTTTTCATAGTCAATGACCGCCTTGATGTGGCCCTCGCAGCAGAAGCTGACGGGGTGCATCTCGGAAGGGAAGATCTTCCGGTGGAGGCTGCGAGAAGGCGTGTGCCGAAGGGGTTTATCTTGGGAGCGACCGCCCATTCCACAGAGGAAGGAACAGCGGCGGAAGCCGCAGGAGCCGACTACGTGGGTATAGGGGCCGCATTCCCTTCCGGGGCGAAAAAAAATGCGGGAATAATAGGAGTGGAGGGTGTGAGAAAAGTGGTCTCGGTCCTGTCCATTCCTGCGGTAGCCATTGGAGGAATCGGCGCGGAGAATGTGTCGCAGGTCATGGCGACAGGGGTTGATGGAGTAGCTGTTATAAGTTCCGTGGTATCGTGCAGTGATATTGCCGGAGCTGTTCGCAGGCTTGCTGCCAATATGGGCTGTTGAAAATGGTCAGCGGCGTGAGGTGCAGGAATCTTCTGACCCCATGCCGCCGCTTTTATTTCATTTCTGAAAGAATACTGTTCAGCGGTGACTTCTTCAGAAAATGGAGTGCGACTATCCCGATAAACGCTCCCGGGATGCTGCTCAGAAGAAAACCTGCCTGAAGGGCGGAAAGTCCCGGCGACGCTCCCATAGCGGGTCCAAGGATCCACGCGGAAACAGGAGCCCCGATAAAACCCGTTCCCAGAGGTTCCGCAAGACCAGCCCAGCGGCTCTTGAAAATGCGGTATGCGTATCCCGCCAGAAAGGCTCCGGGAATGCTTCCTGGAAAAGCGAAGAGTGTTCCCGTTCCGGTCATATTTCGTACAAGGCTTGTGGCGAATGCCGCCCCGGATGACCACCATGGCCCGAGAATAGCCCCGGCGAGTACGTTGATTGTGTGCTGGAAGGGAAAACACCTCGTCGGGCCGAGGGGAAAATGTACCCCTGACAGCAGTATGGATGCAGCCGCCAAAAGTCCTGCCGCTGCAAGCTTGCGGGTCTTTGATCCCCTCTCATGGGCGAACGAGCAGTTCATCGACATTTACCTCCCTCTCGATCAGGCCGTATTCAAGGGCAAAATCTGCGAAGGCCTTCCACCGTTTCACGTCAAGCTTTGTGTCTGGTCCGAAAAGGGGATATGTTGTCCCGAAAGCTTTTCGCTCCATTTCACGGGGGGCCTCGGGGACAGCGCTGAAATAGATCTCCAGTGCCTGTTCCGGATGATCGAGTGTGAAAGAGATGCCTTCTTCCAGAGCTTCGAGAAAACGGCCGATTTCAGCCCTTCTTTTTTCAAAACTGCGGGCACTGGTAACGAACACGAGTTCATCATACGGGGGAATGCCGTAGTGTTCGATCTCAAAAAAACCGGTTGGATACCCTTCCATCTCCATTGCTGCCGGCTCGTAATTTTTAAACGGTCCCATTACGGCATCAACTTCTCCGGAGACAAGTGCCTGCAGGATAGTGAACCCCACGTTCACAAGCCTGTATTCCCCGATCCCGTTGATAAGAGCGAAGGCATCGGCGAGGTGGTCCATCATCCCGGGTACTGTATATCCGATTTTTTTCCCCGTAAGGTCGGCCGGGACAGAGATACCGCCTCCTTTTAAAAAAAGCATTGTAGTAAGCGGAGTCCCCACGAGACGTCCCACTGCCCTGAGCTCGATTCCGGCGGATGCCGCGATGATCGCCTGGGGCTGGTAGGAAAGGGCCAAATCCACATGCCCTGCGGCGGCCAGTTTCAGAGGATCGGCGCTGTCCGACGGGCTCAGTATTTCAATGGAGAGACCTTTTTCCCCGAAGAATCCTTTCTCTATTGCCGCATAGACGGGTACATGGTCCACGTTCGGGAACCAGTCAAGCATCAGGGTCATCTTTTCGGCTGCATCTCCCCGCAGGCTGAAAAAGAGAACCGTCAAAAGAACAATGGCGAAAACCTGCTTTTTCATCATACTTCCCCCCTTGCCTGATTTTTTACAGGCTGTTTGTGGTATCGATCCAGTGAACACACTTTTTTTCGAAGAAACTGACCGTTTTCCAGAGAAAAATGCTCAGGGCAGATAAAACCGCAATGGAAGCGAAAACAAGATCTGTTCTGAGCCGTGCATTTGCCTGCATCATGAGAAACCCCAGCCCCCGCATGCTTCCGACCCACTCACCGATGACAGCCCCGATAGCCGCTACAGAAACGGCTACGCGAAGGCCCGCGAAAAAATAGGGCATGGCCCATGGCCAGTAGAGGAACCTGAATGTTTTCCAGGTGTTTGCTCCCATGGCGGAAAAAAGTCTTTCCAGGTCGGTGCCGCAGCTCTTGAATCCCTGGAGAAGAGAGACAGTCACGGGAAAGAAGATGATAACCGCCGCCATGAGTATCTTGCTCCCCATGCCATACCCGAGCCATGCTATAAGCAGCGGGGCCAGGGCAAACACCGGAATCGCCTGGGATGCAACGAGAATCGGGGCCAGTGCCTTTTCTGCGGCAGGGAAAAGGAACATGGCAGTGGCCAGGATAACAGCTGCAATGACGGACAGCACCGTCCCGAAAATGATCTCGATTGCTGTCGATGCGCCGTGCATGAGGAGAAGCGGTGCTTCTTCGGCTATGAGGAGGAGTATTCGTGAGGGGGCAGGAAGAATAAAGGGCTGAATTTCCGAAGAGCGACAGAAGAACTCCCAGGAAAGCAGAAAGCCTGCCAAAAACACAAATGGCAGCACATTCCTTTTCATGAAGCCTTCTCCTGAAGCATGGCGAGGATCTTCTCCTTTTTTGCCTGAAGGAAAGGGTCGCCGGAACGCTTTTCTTTTGGTGTTGAGATCACAAGTTTTTCCCTCGCAGTCATGGGGGCTGAAGAAAGAATAATTATTGAATCTGCGAGGAGAAGGGCATCCTCCACATCGTGGGTTATCATGAGCAGTGTTTTTCTGAAATTTGACCGGATCTGCAGGAGTAGACTCCTGAGGGTTTGCCGCGTGATCGCGTCCACCGCTGAAAAGGGTTCGTCCAGGAGGACGATCGGTGTGCGGAAAAGGATCGTTCGTGCAAGGGCGCATCTCTGCGCCATCCCTCCCGAAACATGGCGCGGATAAAGGTCCCCGGTTCCACCCAGTCCGAGGATTTCAAACAGTTCATCCGCTTCCCTGAGATCTGATGCTGACGGAGTCTTTTTCACCGATACGGGTAAAAGGGCGTTCTCGCGGAGAGTAAGCCAGGGGAGAAGAAGATCCTTCTGTGCCATGAAGGCTGCGGCGTTTTTGAGATCAGGCACCTCTTTGCCGGCGAGGAACAGTTGTCCGCCGTCCCGGGAAATGTTCCCCATGAGAAGATCGAAAAACGTACTCTTCCCGCACCCCGAAGGACCGAGGAGGGCAGTCAGGGTACCTTCCCCTGCAAAAAAGGAGAAATCTCCTATTACAAGGCGGTTGTGGAAGCTTTTCGTGAAATTTTTGACCTCGATCATAAAAAAACGCTCCCGGCAGGGGCAGCCGGGAGCGTTCGGAAGCGGCGGGCAATTTCCTGAAAAACGCACTTCCCTTCGCCGGCATGACCCGGATCAGGTTCCAGGGGTCAAAGCCCAAAAGCTTCCTCTCAGCCGGTATATGCCGACTCCCCCAGTTGCTGTCGGTAAATACCTTACTCTTTTCTACGGAGCGTGTCAACTTGCCGGGCGGCATCTTTGTCCGGAAAGAAATATGAATACAGGGAATCTCTGAAAAAGTCCCGGGCAAATCGCCATTCGATCTTGTAAAATAGTACTGTAGCAGTTGTTTAAAATTCCAGTACATACGGGGAGATGAGGACCGA
>Ga0228536_1001014_pt1 | contig 34537 bp, 34 predicted proteins | sample SJ1Smetagenome_FD_168611 | JGI IMG/M metagenome (GOLD analysis project Ga0228536, IMG submission 168611) | Enriched culture of PCE-dechlorinating microbial communities from Ithaca, New York, USA - SJ1.S | ecosystem: Engineered > Modeled > Simulated communities (microbial... > Unclassified...
TTTCCCCTTGACAATTTCAAGCCGAAGATTTATCATCTCAAGTATCATCATGAAGATGAAATTAATTCTAATTTAATACAATTTTGTAAAATATTGTGCTATTTTTTCATGTTTAGTTTACAGAGTCCATACTCTATATAATTATATCATAAAAATAAGAAGACTTCTTTAAAAATATAAGCAAGAAGAAATATCTTCTTGCTTATTAAGCAGCTTTATTCAATGAGATGGGTTTCCAATATTTGATCTTTTCTAAATCCCTGTAACCCCATATAATAATATAAATTATTTAACATGTGATCTAATTTTACAGGTCCTACTATTTCAGATCCCGTTACAATAACCCCATACTTTTTAGCCTCTTGCTTTACAAATTCGAATGTTCTATACAACGGAGTTTGGTTGCAGTCAAACATATTCATAGACACAACTACTCCACTTCTTTCTGGAAATTTTATTCCTACAGCCCTTACAGTAGAAAATCCTCCACTAGGTCCTCTTACTGCTTTTGCTATTTCTTTAGCAATACTAATATCTTCAGTTGCTAAGAAAACATTAAATGCTGTTAATCCTTCTAGATCCGCACTCACGATAGTCGCACCTAATTTTTCATCTAATTGGCCATCTACAGATAAATCTGGTTTTCTAAGTTCATATTCTGGGTTGTCCTTATCCTTCAGCAGTTCCTTTAGCCCTTCATATTGTCCTTTTCTAATAAATGAAATGCTTTTCTTTTCATCAGTTCGAGCATTTGCTCCTGAGAAATATATTGGAACTTTAAATTTATTAAATAATTCATGGCCTATTTCTTCAGCAAGCTTGACGCATTCTTCTAATGAAATATTCGACAATGGAAAAATCGGTATAGTGTCTTGTGCCCCAATTCTTGGATGTGTCCCTTTCTGTTCCCTCATATCTATTAGTTCATAAGATTTACTAGCCATGTTGATCAAAGCTTCTTTTAGTGGTTCTGGTTCGCCAATTATTGTTAATACAGTTCTGTTAAAATCATATTCTGGTTCAACACTGATTAATTTTACGCCTTCTACTTTTCTTACCTCGTCAGCAATTTGATCGATAACATCTTTTCTTCTGCCATCACTAAAATTGGGAACTGCTAATATGTATTTTTTTGACATTTTATCGCCCCTTTACATTTATATGTTTGATATTAACATACTTATAAGCTTTCTTCATTGTTAAAATTATATAAAAACTTTTTTGCTTGTTCATAGTCTTTTGCATTATCTATGTCTAAATTATACATATTGTTATCAAATTCTATTTTTTTTACTCTTTCTTTGTACTTATAAATAATTTTTCTAGCCCCTTCATCCCCAGATAAAGATAATAATTCATTTTTAAACTCATTAGGGAATAATACAGGATTGCCCCTTTTCTCTCCATAGTAAGGGACAATTATCATCCCTTTGTTATTATTGAATTCATCGATTATTTCATTTATTATGTTAGAAAATATAAAAGGTTGATCGCCTAGCAGAAACAAGTAGTCAGAATTGTCTTTTGCGTTTAGTATCCCAAGTTTGATGCTTTCTGATTGCCCATTATAAGCATTGCCATTGTATACCAATCTAATCTTAGAATTTGATGATAACTTAGCTATTTCATCATTCCTATAGACTAATATTAAATCGTCTAAATTTGAATTTATAGCATTTTTTAGCACAAATTTTATGATGAATTCATTGTCTAATTTCATCATGAGCTTATCTTTATTCATTCTAGAAGAAAAGCCTGAAGCTAATATTATCCCAGTTATCATATTACATCTCCATATTGTCTATCAATGAATCTAAAGATAGTCCCAATTCATATAATCTCTTATCATCGCCGATTACACTTAAAAATTTAAACAGCTTGCCATCTTCCACTCGTTTCTTAATCGGGGTAGCAATATATTTCATTTCACCATTTTTTAATTTTAAGAAAGTTTTATCTGCCTGATATAAATTTAACCCTATAGAATTTTTTTCATTGGAATATATCACATTTCCATCTTCGTCAGTGATGTATATTGCATCCATTTCTGTTTTATCAATTAAAAATTCTATATCCTCATCAGTTAACGCTCTTTTCTCTCTTACGAAATTCATTACGAAATTCGTCTTTTCAAGCATCTTATTCTCCATGATATTTCCAGCAACTATTTGCTGTAATATAGTTATATTGTCACGAATATCATTTATTTTGCTCTGCAATAGCTGAGATTTTTCCTCTTGTGCAACTGCTTGTTCATTTGTATCACTCATATTTTTAGAAATCTCATAGGATATTCTTGCTATATTGTCAATATCATTTAATAAATTAATTGTCTTTTGAATTGATTTATCAGATTCTAAGTACATGTCGCTTAGATCTTCTTTTCCAAGATTTAGCTTTTCAATAATTGTATTGAATTCGCTATTAATTTTATCAATGATTCCATCATTTTCATTCATGTATTCCATTTCTTCTAACATTGATTGCATAATATTTTGTATTTCATCATCTAAAGTTTTAATTAAATCTGAGATTTTTAAAGATACAGTCTCAGTTTGATTTGCTAATTTGCCAACTTCTGATGCTACAATGGCAAATCCTCTACCATACTCTCCTGCCCTAGCAGCTTCTATAGATGCGTTTAAAGATAACAATTTTGTCTTGTTAGAAATTTCCTCAATAGTATCTATAAATGACTTAACTTCTTGCATAAATTCCTTGACATTTTTTATGCTATTTGTAGAATTTTTAAGCATCTCATTAGATGATTTAACTCTTGATTTAATAATATCTGAACTTTTCATACTAGATTGAGCAGAACTTATCGAGTCTTGGATGAATTGAGTTTTATTCTTTATAGACTCAGTTAATTCTTTTAGAGTATGCATTATAAAATCAGTAGATTGTTTAGTTTTTGTTAACATATCAGACTGCTCATCAGTCATATCGTTTATTGCTGATACATTTGACTTAATCAATTCGGCGTTTTCTGTGGTGTCTTCAGAAATTGAGTATAATTCCTCACATATTTTATATATATTTGAAGATGCTAAAATTTGTTCTCTGTAATTAACTTTATCATTTGAAGGTTTCTCTAAATTGTCTAGTGATCGTGCTGCTTTATCCGTCTTTTTATGTATTCTTTTGTCAAAAATATAAGCAATAAATGAAAATAATAAAGATAATAATATTGCAAAAACAATTGCTATAATCACATCGTCTATTTTAGTTATTATAAATATACTCGTTAAACTGACAACTAAATATGATACAAATAATTTTATATTTTTTCCCAAATTATCCACTCCTTAATCATTCAAATAAATCTATAAATTTGTTTTCTAAAACATCAAACAATCCTCGATCAGTGATTTTTATTTCAGGAATAACAGGTAACGCAAGAAATGAAAGTGCCATAAATGGCTCTATCTCAATTGGTATGCATAAATTATCATGTGCTATGAGTTTTAAATTATCTAATTTATTAGATACTTCATTTATTGGCTCATTTGACATCAACCCTCCTATTTCAAGAGCTAATTCACCTAATATTGCACCTTTGCTAGCTATGACTATCCCTCCGCCAATTTTTCTTAACTCATTTACCGCTAATAAAATATCATCATCATTGTCGCCTATTGCAATTATATTGTGTGAGTCATGTGCAACGGTAGAAGCAATAGCTCCATTTGTGATATTAAACCCTTCAACTAAACTTAGTGCTAAATTTCCAGTGTTTTTATGCCTTTCTATCACTATGATTTTTGAATAAGTACTGTTTGACTTAATGTCATTAAAATAATTATCGGCATTTATTTTTATTTTTTTAGTCACTAAATTACCAGGTTCTATCTTAATAACATTTATAATATTACCATTTCTATTAATCATTAAATCTCCCTTACTTAATCTCTTCATATTTACGGTATTTGTTAAATTTTCATTAGGTAGATTTTGTGTTTGAAATAGTATTTGATTGTCTTTAGCAACTAAACCTCCCTCTTTATATACTTCTTCTACATTAAAATCATATAAGTCTTTTAAAGAAATAAAATTCGCTTTATACCCTGGTGCAATTGCACCTACTTTTTTTAAATTATATACTAAAGCAGGGTTTATTGTTGCCATCTTTATGCAATCAATAGGATCTAATCCTAAAGAAATAGCCATTCTTATGTTATTATCTACGCTCCCATCTCTTACCAGATCACAAGGTTCTCGGTCATCAGTACAGAACATCATTCTGTCAATATTATTCTTATTGACCCCTTTAATCAAATCTTTTAGGTTTCTAGCAGCTGACCCTTCTCTTATATGTATGTACATTCCCATTTCTAGTCTATTAAACATTTCTTCAATATTTGTACACTCATGTTCAGTCCTGATACCTGCTAACGCATAAGCGCATAGACTTTCTTTTGTAATTCCAGGGCAATGCCCATCGATTATTTTATTGTATTTTTTTGTTATCTCGATTTTTTCGATGATTTCAGGTTCGCAGTTAATAACTGAATTAAAATCCATTACTTCCCCTAATCCCAATACTCTATCGATTGACATTAATTCTTCGATTTCTTTCACTCCAATATGTGATCCAGAGTTTTCAAATGATGTAGCAGGTACACAGCTTGGTGCCATAATATATACATCTAAAGGCAAATCCTCACTATCCTCTAGCATGTAAGTAATGCCTTCCATTCCTTTTACGTTTGCAATTTCGTGTGGATCAGCTATAACTGCTAAAACACCATGAGGAACCACTGCTTTTGCAAATTGAGATGGCGTTACTTTTGAAGATTCTATATGTACATGAGCATCTATTAGTGCTGGAGCTACATAATTATTTAATAAATCGATTTCTTCATTTGCTTTATAATCGCCAAATCCAATTATATATCCATCTTTAACCGCAAAATTAGTTTTTATTATTTTATGTGTAAATACATCAATAATTTTAGCATTTTTAAATAAAATATCTGCTCTTTCTCTTCTCATAGATGTATTTAGTAAATTTTTCATACTAAAACTCCCCTCTTAATCTATTTTTAGTGCATTTATTATTTTATCTGGAGTTGCAGGAAGTTCATTGATTCTAACTTTAATTGCATCATATATGGCGTTTAATATTGCTGGTGAAACTGGTATTGTCACAGGTTCTCCTATTCCCTTTGCGCCAAAGGGTGCTGTATATTCAGGATCTTCAATGATGATTTTGTCTATATCAATTGTATCCATAGAAGTAGGTATTAAATATTTAGAAAATTTATTGTTTACTATCTTTCCATCGACAATATTTAAATCCTCAAATAAACAATAACCTTGTCCCATGCAAAATCCACCTTCTATTTGTCCTTCTATCATCTTTGGATTAATAGCTTTCCCTACATCCTGAGCAAATCTCGCACTAACTATATTTACAATTCCCGTAAGAGTATTAACCTCTACTTCCACTTCGCACGCACTGAAAGTGTAAGGCCAATAAGGTTCGCCTTGCCCCGTTTCTATATCCATTTCTACGGTATGAGCTGTAAAACTGCCTTGTGACTCAATCAATTCATTTTTGAATTTTGAAGCTATTTCTAAAAAGCTAACTTTATTATTTATGCAGGAGCTTGAGTAAATATTTGAATCAGATACAATCAATTCTTCAATTGAATTTAATTTTAATATTTCTTTAGCTTTAACTTTCAATTCTTCTATGAATTTTTCACATGCTATTTTAATAGCATTTCCTGTATTATAAGTTTGTCTGCTCGCAGCAGCAGTCCCTGAATCTGGAGTATTGTAAGTATCTTCACTAAATAAAGTTATATCATCGATATCCATATTCAGTGTTTCAGCTGCAATCTGAACGAATACAGTTTTTGCTCCTTGCCCTACTTCAGTCCCACCAACAAAAATATGAACTTTTCCATCATTATTCAGTCTTACTATAGCATTAGATACATCTGGAAATCCATTACCATATCCAGTTCCATAGTAAGCTATAGCTAATCCTTTGCCTCTTTTTATCATAGTTTTCCCTCACTTATTGATTATTCAGTGATACTTCTTAAGCAATTTTCCAATGGTACACTATTATTTAACAATTGACCTGTTGATGTAAAAGAACCTACTCTTAATATGTTTTTAAGCCTTATTTCGACTGGACTCATGTTTAATTCATGTGCTAGGATATCCATTTGCTGTTCATAAGCTACCGCAACTTGAGTTGCCCCAAAACCTCTCATTGCCCCAGCGTATGGATTGTTTGTATATACCGCATAGCTATCAACCATGACATTTGGAACAACATATGGACCAGTTGCATGAACTCCGGCTTTTCTTAAAACATTATCTGCCCATGAAGCATAAGCTCCTGTATCCCCTATTATTTCGGCTTTAACAGCAGTAAGGTAACCGTCTTTATTTACTCCTGTTGAATAATTCATAATCATAGCGTGCCTCTTGCTGTGAGCTAAAAATGATTCCTCCCTTGAATAAACACATTTAATAACTCTATTCAATGTTTTAGAGGCTAAAGCTAGATGAATCTGTAATGTTATGTCTTCTCTTCCTCCAAAGGCGCCCCCAACATTTGAATTAATTATGCGAACATTTTCTGTTGGAACATTTAAACAATAAGCTATCTCTTCTCTGTCATAATGAGGATATTGAGTTGCAACAATTACCGTTATATTCCCATTTTCATCCAAATAACTAATTCCTGCTTCAGGTTGCAAAAAAGCATGATCTACACTATGAGTTTTATATGTATTGTTTGCTACAAAATAGCTCTCTTCTAATGCTTTATGTACATCTCCTTTTCTCAGTTTAAAATGATAAACAATGTTGCTATCTCCATGTATTTTAACAGAATCTTCTTTCATAGCTTCAATCGGATCTAAAACAGGATTCATGATTTCATATTGAACTTTTATTTTTTCTATAGCTTCTTCGCAAATCTTTTGTGTTTCCGCAACAACAAATGCAATTGGGTCACCTATTCTACGTACTATATCTTCGCAAAACACTAATTGATCTTTATGCAGCACTCCATGAGCATTATTAGGGACATCTTTATGTGTGAATATTCTGACAACGCCAGGTAAATTTTGAGCCTCTCTTAAATCAATATTGATCTTTGCAAAAGGGTATATCGATCTTAATGTTTTCCCATAAAGCATATTGTCAAAATAATAGTCTTGCGGATACATTGCTTTACCAGTTACTTTTGCTAAAGAATCTATTCTATCTACACTATTGCCTATATGTGTTTGCTTCATTTATATACCTCCCTGCAATTTCTACTGCTTTAACAATCTTTTCATATCCAGTACATCTGCAAAGATTCCCTGATATACCTATGCGTATTTCATCTCGTGATGGATTAGGATTTTCATCTAAAATTGCTTTTGCAGCTAATATCATTCCAGGTGTACAGTAACCACATTGAACTGCCCCAGCTTCAATAAATGCTTTTTGGATATAATTTATATTATCTCCATCGCTCAAACCTTCGATGGTTATAATCTTACTATTATTTACTTGAAATGCCATTATTAAACATGAATTTACCAGCTTTCCATCAAGGATGACAGAGCACGCTCCACATTCTCCTTCACTACATCCTTCTTTTACTCCCGTCAATCTCAATTCATCTCTCAATAAATCTATTAATCTTTTTTCTTCATCTATTTCTAATTCATAATCTGTATTATTTACATTTACTTTCAATTTAATCATATTTGCACCTCTTAAAATAATGAATCGATTCCTCTAAGCAAGATCTAAATATAAATTCAACGGCAGATAATTTATAACTTAATGAGCTCCTCCCAGATAGCCTTTGCGAAATAATTTCTTTTATAGTTTCAATGCTCAATTGTATAGTGTTTTCATCTAAGCTTTTAGAAATAATTTTAGATTCGATTTCATACTCTCTCATTGGATATTTTCCGATTGCTCCACTAGCTACGAAAATTTTTTCTACCTCAAAATTTTTATTCACAGTTATATTCGTTGATATAGATAGTTTTGATATTGCTAATGATTTTCTGTACCCTAATTTCTCAAAACTCACATAAGAATTTAATGGGTTTTCCTTAAACTTAATATATGTTATTATTCCATGGCCTAGCCCTTTTCTTGCATAATCATAAAAATCGCTCATTAATACTTCCTCTTCAAAGTCTCCTGTCCTAATCCCAATTTTAGCATCAAGAGCTAACAACACTGGGGCTGAATCAGCTGATGTTGATGAATTTGCTAAATTACCCCCTATCGTTCCCCTATTTCTTATTTGAGGTGAACCTATTTGGTTTAAAGCATTAATAAATCCTGTTAAATTTTCAGGAAATTCAAATTTTAATATATCCGAAAATGACGCTGCACTGCCAATTATATATTCATCTTTGACTTTTTCAATTCTTTTTAATTCTTTTATTGATGAAATATCAACTAAACAATCAACATTTTTATTGCTTTTTCTTAATTCAATAATAAGGTCTGTTCCTCCGGAGATTATTTTTGATTTAGGTGTTGATTTTAATATTTCTATTGCTTCTTCTATAGAATAAGATTTATAAACTTTCAAAGTCTTCACTCCTCATGTTCTTTTATTAAAAGCTGCTTCACAATTATGAAGCAGCTTTTAATATGACAATTGTCAAATTACTTCTTTAAGTACAAATAGTATTGCTAAAATCCACATAACAGCAGATACTTCTTTATATCTTCCAGTGAACACCTTGATTAGAACATAAGAAACCATCCCAAAAACAATTCCCTGTGCTATGCTATAAGCAAATGGCATCATAACTATAGTTAAAAATGCTGGTACTGCCTCAGTATAATCATGAAAATCTATTTCTCCAACTTGACTCATCATTGCTAATCCAACAAGTATTAAGGCTGGAGCAGTAGCTTGTGATGGTATTATGCTAAATATTGGTGAGAAAAATAGTGCGATTAAAAACATAAATGCTACTGTCAAAGATGTTAATCCAGTTCTTCCGCCTTCAGATACTCCTGCAGCAGATTCTACATATGTTGTTACAGTACTTGTACCTAGGCAAGCCCCAACAGTGGTACCTATCGCATCAGCAAGTAAAGCTTGACTTGCTTTTGGTAATTTACCATCCTTATCTAGCATGTTGGCTTTTTGAGAAACACCAATCAATGTGCCTACTGTATCAAATATGTCCACAAATAAAAATGTAAACATAACTACCAGCATATCAAAAGTAAAAACATTGTTCCATTCAAATTTAAATGCAACTGGTGCTAAAGAAGGTGGTAGTTTTAAAATGCTAGTTGGTAACTGAGCTACGCCCATAAATATACCTATAACAGTAGTTAATAATATACCAATAAGCAATGAACCCTTAACTTTTTTGTACGATAATACAGCCATTATTATAATACCTATGATTGACAATACTGCACCTTTAGAGGATAAGTCTCCTAATCCTATTATTGTGCCACTATTAGCTGTAACTATTCCTGCATTAACAAAACCTATTAGTGCAATAAATAATCCTATACCCACAGAAACAGCTTTTTTTAAATTCATTGGTATAGCATTAAAAATTGCTTCTCTGACTTTGAACAATGACAGGATAATAAAAATTATACCTTCAATAAAAACAGCCGTTAAAGCAAATTGCCATGATTTCTCCATCTGAAAAACTACGGTATAAGTAAAAAAAGCATTTAAGCCCATTCCCGGAGCCAAAGCGAAAGGATAATTAGATAATAGAGCCATTGCGACACAAGCTATTAGTGAAGATAAAGCTGTCGCAGTAAAAACTCCTCCCCAGTCCATACCCGCTTCAGAAAGTATACTTGGATTAACAATTAAAATATATGCCATCGTCATGAAAGTAGTTAAGCCGGCAATGAGTTCAGTTTTTACATCTGTGCCATTTTCCTTTAATTTAAATCTCTTCTCAAAAAAACTATTTTCCACTTGCACTCCCCCTCTAAAATAATAATAGAATATCCTCCTTTCAAACTTATTTGAATATATTAAAATTATTCAGCAATTGGAGATAATACTTTAAAGTTATTTACATCAATTAACCCTCTATCTGTAATTTTCCACTCTGGAGAAGTTGATAGGGCTAAAAAAGATAAATGCATAAATGGAGAATGTACAGAACAATGTAATTGTTCCCTGACAATTCTTTCAATTTCATCAATTTTTTCACTAACTTGATGTCCATTTAATTCATCAGTGATCAATCCTCCTACTGGCAACCTTAGTTGCGAAATTATTCTTCCATTTAAAGATGCAGCTAGACCACCACCCATATCTATGACAGCATTTATAGCAATTACCATATCTTTTAAATTTGTTCCGACAACCAATAGATTATGAGTATCATGTGCTACAGATTCGGCTATGGCTCCATTTTTAAGTCCAAAACCACTTACAAATGCTTTTCCAATGTTATTGTTTCTACCGTATCTCTCTAAGCACGCAATTTCTAGTACATCATTACTTATATCTGGTAACAAAACACCATTCTTAGCTTTAATTGTTGTTTCATATCTTCCAGTTAAATTTTGATCTGGTATCAATTTTATACATCGTACTTTATTTTGATTATCTTTAGTACGTATTTCTAAATCTTTCTCAACAATATGTTCTCTTTTAACTGAATTTTTGACTGTATCAGGATATCTATAAGATGGAAGGTTTATTATCAGTTCTCCATTAATAGCAACTAGTTTACCGTTTATAAAGCATGCAGATACATCCATATTGTTTAGATCATCAATTACAGCGATATCTGCATATTTCCCAGGAGCTAAGCAGCCAACTTCTGAAAGGCCAAAATATGTAGCAGGATTAATTGTTGCCATTTGAATAGCTTCTACTGGGTTTACTCCCTCTGAAATAGTACGGCGAATTATTTCATTCATATGCCCTAGCGTTTCTAAATCATTTGCTAGCATGTCATCTGTAGCAAGTATACATCTCCTTGAATCCATATTATCCTCAGTTATAGCCTTTATACATTCACTCATGTTTTTTTGAGTAGATCCCTCTCTCATGAAAAGATATACTCCCTGTCTTAATTTCTCTACTGCTTCTCTTTTTGAAGTAGTTTCATGACATGAACACTTTCCACCAGTAGCTAAAATGTGAGCAGCTAATTCATTGCCAAATAGTTCTGGAGCGTTACCATCAACCACCATGTTTTTAGATTTAGCATAAATAGTTGATGATAATAAATCGTCTATTATTTCTGGAGTGTTGTTATAAACATGCCTAGCATTGCTAAAACCCTGTAGCTCGCCAATCCCAATTATATGTTTATAATTTAATAAATCTTCCATGTCTTTTGAATTTATATCACATCCTGCTGTCTCCAAACTAGGACTATCTGGAGTTAAAGCAGGTACTACCAAATAAACTTTATTTGGTACATTATCTATTTCATCAGCCATAGCTTTTATACCTACAGGACCTAGTGCATTACCAATTTCATGAGGATCAGCAACTAGAGTTGTTGTCCCAGATGGGATAGATAATCTCGAAAATTCAGTAATTGTAAGCATGCTAGACTCAAAATGCATGTGAGAATCTATAAAGCCTGGTGATAAATACTTATCTGTGACATCTACTTTCACTGTATTCGGACCGATAAGACTACTACAATCACCTACTAGCAGGATATACTTTCCTTTTATTGCTATATCTGCTCTGTAAATTTCCTTTGATATAACATTAATTACATTGCCATTTAATAACACTAAATCAGCAAATTCTTTGCCCATTAAAATATCTATCATTTTTCTATATTCTAACGATTTTTTAAAATAATCTGTATACACTGGGTTCACCACCTAATGATTATAATCCTTTTGATATTTCATCCACAATTCCAACTATAGCAGCATCTATTGGTGAATCCGTTTTTCTAGCTGCAATTCTGCTTGCTGTACCTTTCACATAAATAACTAATTCTCCAACTCCAGCACCTACAGTATCTACAGCTATAATAGCTTCTCCTATTGGTTCTAAATCAATATTTAGAGGCTGAGTTAACATCAATTTAGTTCCTATTAGTTTATCATCTTTTCTAGTAGCTACTACAGTTCCTATTACTTTTCCTAAATTCATTTCTTAGCCTCCATATCAAAAACAATTTTTATGTTTTTTTCCCTTATTTTATCTTTAGCAAGAGGAGTTATTATGCTTCCGTATGGCAAATGTAGTTCTTCTTTCTTATTCATTCCATTTACATCCTTATCGGTTATCACTATCTTTGAGTTAATCTCATTGCCAAATATTTTACTTTTTGAGTTCTTAAATTCATACATAGGATATACTATTTCAACCGCACCCATGTTTATTATCTCTTTTATTTTTTCATCAATTTTATATTTTATAAATTTATTTTGAGTTTCATGTGACATAAACTTCTTACAATTTTCAAAATCTATATAGACAGGTTTATCATAATAAAGAGAAGCCCATATAATGTTTGAAATATAGGTATCTATGTTACATGATACCACTTTTGATAGTGTATTTATGGTTATGTTAGGACATATCAGCAAGTCAAATAATTTTATATTTTCGTTAAGATCAAATAAATTTTCTTCAGTAAAAACATGTTTGGGTTTCAGTATTTGATTGATAGATTCTTTATTTACGATTCGTGAGGCAGTGAAAGAGTATCCTAGAATAAAATTGTATTCTTTGCAAAACTGGGAGTATATGTTAGAAAGTTTCCTTTCTAATTTAGAATCGGCTCCATTAATAGCGACCAATATATTCTTATTTGCCCCACTAGGCTCATTACTGCCTAATTTATGATCTACCTGATTTATAACATTTGAAACCAAATTGTATTTTGGCATCTAAAACACTCCAGTGACTACTCATATTTTGATAAAATGACTCTCTCTACCTCTGCATGTGGTCTTGGTATTACATGAACAGAATGTAACTCGCCTACTGTCCTTGCTGCTTCTGCTCCAGCATCTACAGCTGCTTTTACAGCTCCAACATCTCCTCTTACCATTACTGTAACTAATCCAAATCCTATCTTATCGTATCCAACTATTGTTACGTTTGCTGCTTTAACCATGGCATCTGCAGCTTCAATTGCACCTACTAACCCCTTTGTTTCAATCATTCCTAGTGCTTGACTCATTTATTTTTCCTCCTTATTAATATCTTTTTTTTCAGATTTATTTTTTTTACCCTCTTGAAGATTATCCTCTGGTGTTATCTTGAATTTATCAATCAGCTTATCGACTTCTTCATGAGGTCTAGGAATTACATTGCTTGAAATAACTCTTCCAACTTTGTTCCCAGCCTCTACACCAGCTGCAACTGCTGCTTTTACAGCCGACACTTCACCTGCTATTTGGATATTTACTCCAACGCCTTGGGCTACTCCAATTATTTTCTCGAATCCAATCAATGTAACGTCAGCAGCTTTACAAGAAGCGTCTAAAGCAGCTATTGCAGTTCCAAGACCTAATGTTTCAATATGACCTAGGGCATTCTCCATCATCTATTCCCCCCTAATTAGTTTTTCAGCCAATTGCTCTATTGTAATAGTTTCTGATAAATGACTATCCGATTTATTATTTTCATTGCATTGTTTTGAATTACCTTTAATTAAATTCCTTATTAATTTTTCTTCTTTATCGTCCATAAGATCATAATTTTTTATGACTTTTGACGAGCTTGTGTCATCTGAGAGGTCATTTATCATATTGCCCATGATTACTCTTGCTAATGGATTTACCATCTGTTTCACCGCCTATATTATCTTTCCTACTTCATCATGTGGTCTTGGAATAACATTTACAGATATTATTTCAGCAATCTTTTGTGCATGTTCTTTTCCGCTTTCTACAGAAGCGATTACAGCGCCTACATCACCTGTTACTGTAACGCATACTATACCTGAACCAACAATTTGAAAATCTGTTAGATTAACGTTAGCTGCTTTTAACATTGCATCAGCAGCTTCAATTGCTCCAACTAACGACTTAACTTCAACTATTCCCATGGCTTGTAACATTTAATCACCTTCTTGTTTATATAGTTGGAAAGTACTTTTTTATATCGAGTTTATCATATCCCGGTATCTTTGTTCTTTCAAATCTTTCTACATCACCTTTTAAAGGTTTTGTTGCATCTATCCCAACTTTGTCAGATGTACCATTTATAGTGTGTGAGGGTTCTAAAGATGAACCTAGTGCAGATTTAATAATTACAAAATCATTACTTGCTTGTGCTCTAGTTGTTATCGCCCATTCAATTTCTAGGGGATCATAAATATTTACATCATCATCAACAACAACTATTTGTTTTAGCTCACTATTATATCCTAGCCCTGATATTATTGCAGATTTACCATCTCCATCGTTATGCTTTTTTATTGAAGCAACAGCATTGAATCTGTATCCTCCACCTTCTGTAACATATACATCTGAAACATCTACGACCTTATTTAGATTAGTATAAAGCTCAATCTCTCTAATCAATCCATTTGATACGTGCTCCTCTCTGCAAGGGAAAGCAATTTGAAAAATCGGATCATTTCTATACATAATTGAACCTATTTCAATAACAGGTTGTGGTTTTTCAATTCCATAGTATCCCATTAGTTCCCCAAAAGGTCCTTCTGGTTCTCTTTTACCTGGAACTATTTTACCTTCTAAGACAATTTCGCAAAAAGCTGGAACTAATAAGTCTACGGTTTCACATTTTATAAGCTCTAATGGTTCACCTCTTAGTGCACTATCTATTCTATATTTATCCACCCCATATAGATCTGTGCTGTATTGGCTCGATAGAAGAAATTCAGCATCATAACCAAGCACTATTGCAACTTCCATTGGTTCGTTTTGTTTTTCCATTTCTAAAAAATCATTCATTAATTTCTTTGATGCAATTAATATGGATAGTTTATTACCTCCTAGATATTGAAACCTCCTTATAGATGTATAAAATCTATTTTTTTCTTTATCTTTAACAACTAATACCCCTGCTGTTATGTATTCTGCAGAATCTTTTTCATTGAATTTAGGTATGGGGAAAAATCTTTTTAAATCTATGTTATGCTGTACAATGTTTTCTCTCACAGGTCCATCATCAACGATCTTATAATCTTTTGGATTTACCAATGCACTAATAAATTTATCAATTCGCGTACTCTGATCTAATCCCATTAAATTATATATTATATTTCTATCCCCATATAAGCCGCCTATAGCTCTTTTCTTAGTCCCATCAACATTATTAAACAAAATAGGTCTTTTGTTGTTATAATATTTCAATATAGCTCCTAGTTCATATTCAGAAGATACATTCTGTTGACATACAAGCATATCGTTTGAAGTTTTAAGTTTTTCCAGAGTTGATCTGAGCATTTGTGTTTCCACCGTTTCACCTCCCATCCCATCGATTCACTAGATTATTCTCAATGTTTAAATTATCTAAAATTCTTCCTGTAAATTGTATAATTATATCTTCAATAGAACTAGGATGATTATAGAAACTAGCTATAGGAGGCAATATTTTAATCCCTATTTTACTAAGTTTTAACATGTTATCTAAATGGATAGGGCTTAAAGGTGTTTCGCGAGGAACTAACACTAATTTCTTACTTTCTTTTATAACTACATCACAAGCTCTAGTTAACAAACTGTCAGAATATCCGTTTGCTATAGCCGACAAAGTTTTCATTGAACATGGTACAACTACCATACCGTCTGTTTTAAACGATCCACTTGCAATAGGAGCTCTAAAATCATCATTATTATATTGATAACTTGCTAATTTGGATATTTCTTCAATACTCAAATCACATTCGTGGTTTAAAACAAATTCTCCCATCTTTGAAACAATTAGATGAGTTTCTACATTTAGCTCTTTTAATGCTTTGAGCAAAGATACCGCATATATAGCTCCGCTACCTCCTGTAATTCCAACTATCACACGCATTTCTGTCACCACTTTCGCTTAAATACTAGGCGAGCATTTGCTCGCCTTAGTTATTCAACTTTATTCTCTCGATCTCCTCCACCTTCCCATGGATCAAGTCCTTTATCCCAAGCTTCTATATATTCATCAACCGTCATCACTTTTGTGAAAATACTCAAATCTCTTAATCCACATTGATGCATTTCTTCAGTTTTAGATTGGACTGCATCACTAAGAGTTATGACTTTGTAGGCATAATATAGTGCATCTGAAGCAGAACTTCTAACACATACATTTGTCCATGTACCTGTTACTACAATTGTGTCAATTTTTTCCTCTCTACAATATAAATCTAAGTCTGTGTGAGCAAATGCACTGTGTCTTCTTTTTTGGACGATATATTCGCTATCCAATGGCCTTAATTCATCGATAAAGTCCGAGCCCCATGTCCCTTTTACAGCATGAACTGGTCTAACTTTGAAATCAGCATCATTTTTTCTATGAGCTTCTTGAATAAAGATAAGTTGTATATCATCTTTCCCGTTTTTATTTCTTTCCCTTACCCAATCAAATAATTTTTGCATTGTAGGTATGATTTTCCTGCTACTTGGGCAATACAATACTCCTTTAGGATCAGCAAAATCATTTAACATATCTATTACTAAAATTGCGTGTTTAGCCATTTTCTCTTCCTCCATTATATTTTAGTTTTAAGATTTATTCAATAATATATTAAAAAGTTAATTTTCTAGGTAGTACTTGTATGCTTTGTCTCTTAACAAATTGACCGAATCCAGGTTTTACTTTTATTCCTCTTATCCCTCTTATGTGCTTATCAATAACTTCAGGATGTTGTTTTCGGTAACTATTTTCGTATTCTTTACTGTGTAAGTGAGGGAATTCTTTTAATATGTCTTTATATCTTTCTTCTAACCCTTCAGGATAATTATGAACGATTCTTTGTAAATCTTCATCAGTCATTTTTGCTAGTTCACTTTCATCATTATCTTCGTATATTAAGGTTCCTCTTAAGATAGTTTTAGCTACTTTGCCCTTTAATTCCATTCCTTCCAAAGGAGTGTAGCCACACATTGAGGCAAGCTTCTTAGGATCAACTTTCCATCTCTTATCTAAATCTATGATAGTGAAATCTGCATCTGAGCCTATATTCATTGCTCCCTTTTTAGGATAAATGCCATAATGTTTTGCAGCATTGGTTGATAATACTTCAACTAATTTGCTTAATGTCAACCTGCCCTTATTGTAACCCTCACTAATTAATACTGGCACCATAGTTTCTACACCAGGTATTCCAGGAAAAGATGTCCATATGTTCATTCCTTTACTCAGTTTTTCGCTCTCTAATTCATAAGGTGCATGGTCAGTAGCCATGAAATCAACACTACCATTTCTTAAGCCTTCCCATAACTCTTCATTATCTTTTTTAGTTCTAAGAGGTGGTGCGATTTTAGCTAATGGACCGAATTTAGTCATAGATTCTTGATAGTTTAAAGTCAAATAATGAGGACATGTCTCACTTGTTACATTTAATCCTCTTTTTTTACCTTCGCCAATCAATTTTGCGCCTATCCCTGTGCTCATATGAACTATATGAAGTCTAGCACCAGTGTGCTCAGCAAAGCTAATTCCTAATTCTATCGCTACCTTTTCAGCTAGTTCTAACCTTGCTTCAGCCCATGCAGGTCCATCGGTTCTTCCTTCTCTTTGTAATTTCTTTACATAATAATCGCACATAGCATAATTTTCAGCATGGATACCTATTGGCAATCCTGTTTTTGCAACCTCAGTGAATGCTTCTAGCATTTCGGGATCGTCAACTCTAGGATAGGTTGGAACAGAAGGTGTCATATATGCTTTATATGCAACAACGCCATATTCCGCTTGTTCTTCAACATTATGTAACCATCCGTTTCTAACGTCTTCACCTGTTACTCCACCCCAAAATGCGAAATCAACCAATGCTTGTGGGCTGACGGCATCTAATTTTAACTTTAATTGTTCAACCGATCTTACTGATGGTACAGAACAGCACGGCATATCAATGATTGTTGTAACTCCTCCTGCTGCGGCGGAAGCAGTACCTGTTAGAAAATTTTCTCTGTGTGGAAATCCTTGATACATAAAATGCGTGTGTGAATCAATACATCCAGGTAGTGTCAAATGACCGTTTGCATCAATTGTCTCTTTTGCATCTATACCATCGATGTTATCAATAAATCCAACAATTTTTTCATCTTTTACCAATATGTTTGTCAATGTTGTTTCATCTGCTTGTGGTATTCTAGCATTTTTTATAATTACATCATACATCATAACCCCTCCTCAATATATTTACATATTAATACTATCACAATTATATTTAATAAACTTTGTGAATATTTAATAAATTTATATACTAAAAACAATATTATATATTTTTACTTTGTTGATTTATTATAATAATTTGTAAAATATCTATATAGCTAAAATAAAAATATATCATATAATATTATTAACATATGAAAGAGGTGGTTTTATGGCTCTTAAAATTGTAGATTTATCTCAAGAAATTTTTCAAGGAATGTCAATTTTCCCAATGCACCAAAAAACTTTTATTATGACCAACATGACATATGAAGAAAATATGAAAGAAACAGGGAGTAAAACATTAGGTTTTTCAGCGAGAAATTTACTTATAAGTGAACATTGTGGTACACATAGTGATGGAATAAGTGAATTTAAAGAAAATGCTTTGACTATCGACAAGATGTCTTTAGATTATTTTTTTGGTTCTGCTATATGTTTAGACTTAAGTAGTGTAACATATCCAAACTATATTGAAGTTAAAGATTTAAAAAAGGCTTTAGAAAAATCAAAACAAGACATTAGAAAGAATGATATTGTTTTGCTTTATACTGGTCATTATGACCGTTTCTACAACACTGTCAACTATCAAAAACAATATACTGGACTTAGCTATGAAGCTGCTAAATTTTTAGCTGAAAGTGGAGTTATAAATATTGGAGTTGATGCACCAGCTATTGATTTGACACCAGATGATATCAATTTTTCCGGGCATATGATCTGTGCAGAATATGACATCACAAATACTGAAAATTTATGTAATCTCGACAAGTTAGTAAACAAAAGATTCCTTTATATTGGTTTGCCATTAAAAATTAGAGATGGTTCTGGTTCTCCAATTAGAGCAATTGCCGTATTAGAAGAATAAGGTTTAAACCTTATTCTTCTAATACGGCTTTTCTTCATATCATCTGTCTTATTTTTAAGGCAATTTCAAGATTTAATCTATCGTTCGAATCATTTAGATTTGCTCCAGTTATCTCTTGTATCCTATTTATTCTATATAGAATAGTATTATAATGTGTGTATAAGGTTTCTGACATTTTCGTCAAATTTCCATTGCATTCAAAATAGCATTGGAGAGTCTTTACCAATTCAGTAGATTTTTTCTCATCGTAATCTACAAGTGGTTTGAGTGTAGTATTATAAAAATCATCTAACTCTTCTGTTAAAAAATCTTGACAAAGTATCTTAAATACCCCAAGTTCTTCATATGTTATAATTGTCCTGTTGGTCAGCTCTTTACCAGTTCTTATAGTTCTTAAAGCATCAGAAAAACTCTTATTAGCACTGTCTAGTCCTTTGTAAATTCTTCCAACACCAATTCTTAAGTCTACATTGTCTAATCTTTTCTTTATTGCTTCGTATATATTTATATTAAAATCATTCAGTTTTTTCTTGTAATCGATAGTGTTGTCAAATTCTAATAATATTTGTATTCCATTTAGTTTAGTTGATACAATGCCATTTAAATAGAAATTTTTCATTGTTTCTTCTATAGATGAAACAACTTGATTAGAATGTTTTCTTAAATAATCAAATAGAAAATCATCATTTTCATTGTCTAAACTAGGAAATTTAAAGCTCATAACTTCCACGATATAATAATCATTAGGAGCTAAATTGAAAAAATGTGCCCTGTCTAGTGCTTTTCTTTTTCTCTTTGTATCGGATGATATTAAGTCCTCAAAAAATTCTGATCTATAATTTATTTCTACCTCTTTTACGTTTAACTCTTGCAGTATTGACAGTGAAATAATTTTAGAAGCTGACTCCATTATAGATAAGTCAAATCCTCCAAGTGGAGTATTTATAGACCAAGATATAATATAACCATATACCTCTTCTTTTAATATAATTGGGATGGCCATTCTATCAACATACTTACCAGATATAATCACCTTATCCTCATACATCTTTTTTGATCTAAATTTATTGTTGTTTTCGGTGAACTTATTTAAATCTTTTTTTAAATCTGTTATCGTATCCTCTGCTATATCTTGAAAGTACTCATAAGCAATATTTTGATACTTCATTTTTAGTGCTACAGGATTTTTTATATTATTATAAACAACATCTAACACTTCATCCATTGATTTACCATCAAGCATTATTTCCATGAATTTTTCATGAGCTTTTTCTATCCTTTCAAGAAGAGAAGTTTGTTTATTGTATATTTGCTTCATAACTTCCATGAGAATTTCTGATAGTGGCAAAGAAGGATCTATTTCAATAATCGGGAAATTTAATTCTTCAGCATATGTTAATATTTCTTCGCTCAAATTGGTCAAATAAGGAGATACTTTTATCCCTATGCCAGCCAAATTTTGCTCTTTAGCCTTTAATATTATACTCTTTTGATACTCTTTATCGGCTTTATTAAAAGAATACGCAGTTGTCAATAGGAGTTCTCCGCTTTTTACCCAATCAAAAATGTCTGGGTCTGCAATTATATTAACTCTGGAGACAGTATTTCTGACTCCCTTAAAGCCTGATATCAATTTGCATTTACTCATCAAAGGTAAATTTAAAACATCTTCTAAACTAATACCATTTTGTCTGGGCATAAGACAACCACCTCATAATTTTACTATACTTATTCTGAGTATAGCACAGTAATACATAGAAGTCTAGCGGTTAAGCTTATTAGCATTTACATATACTGCCTTGATATTATTTTCATTACCTGAATATATATACTTCTGTAATCTTTCCAAACAATCAAATTTGTTAAAGTCTAATAAATTGCTATCATCTATGATCAATAAATCTGCATTATATCCACTCTCAAAGCTCCCAACATTTTCAAAAAATTTACCTCCGCCTTTAGTGGCCATGTAAAAAACTTCAGAAAACGATAGTGGATATAATTTTTTATTCGATTCTAACCACTTCATTTTAGAAGCTTGAATTGTGCTTACTATGGACTGTGGTATGCTTAAGGTATTCCCGCCTGAAATATCGCTTCCCAAACCAACATCAACACCATAATCCAAATATTTTCTAACAGGCATTATGCCACTTGATAGATTAAAATTTGATATTGCACAATGAGCGGCAAATACTCCTTTCTTTTTCATCAATTCAATTTCTTCATCAGACGTGTATATGCAATGAGCCATTACAGTTTTGGTTTGCCCAAACAGCCCAAACTTATTATAAACGCTAGCATAATTCTCAATGTCAGGATGTAGCTCTTTAACCCACTTGACTTCATTTGTATTTTCACTTAAATGCGATTGAACTGGTACATTATATTTAATAGCTAACTTCGATAGTCCTTCCATTAATTCTTTTGAGCATGATGGAACAAACCTTGGTGTAATGATGGGTTTTACTCTATTACTATTTGAACTCAATATTATTTCTTCTGTTTCTTTAATGGAGTCATTGGTATTTTCGCATAATTCATCGATAGTATTTCTATCCATATTCACTTTCCCGACATATGCTCTTAAATTTGCTTTATCTAATAGATCCATTAAAAGCATTGTGCTCTCTTTGTGAATTGTAGAGTAAATTACTGAACTAGTTGTTCCTTTATTTACTAAATCAATGACAAATTTACTATAAGCTGTTTTAGCATATTCTAAATCTCTAAACTTCGCTTCCTCAGGAAACGTATATGTATTCAGCCATGGTATTAGTTCCTTATCCATACCTAATCCTATGTTAAAAAATTGAGATGAGTGAAGATGAATGTCAACAAACCCCGGAATAATCAATTTATTTGTATAATCTAGATATTCACAATCGCTAGGAATACTTTCTAGATAGCGGCATATTTCTTTTACCACTCCATCCTCGACAATTAGATATGAATCTTTATTGACTTCAAATGAATTTGGATTTTTTGTATAGATAATATCCCCTTTAAATATTTTTTTCATAATCTCTCTCCTTGAATTATTTAATAACTAATACAATTATTATATAGTCTTTAATATCATCTTAGTATGTATATCTACTACAAAATAAACATATCATCAAATATATTTTATCATATTTAAAGTATTTGATGATAATTTATAAATTATTGTGGTATATATTACACGAGGTGATATAATGTTAACTTTTCAGCCAATAAAAATAAGTAATATGTATTTAAAAAATAGAATTGTAATGCCCCCCATGTGTATGTACTCTAGTGATGATAGTGGTTTCGTAAATGAGTTTCACAAAGTTCATTACATTTCTAGAGCTTTAGGAGGAGTTGGCCTGATAATTCAAGAAGCTACAAGTGTAGAAAAAAGAGGCAGAATATCAGGAAATGACTTGGGAATTTGGGAAGATGCCCAGATAGAAGGTCTAAAAGAATTAGTGAGTAGTCTAAAAAAACATGATTCAAAAGTTGCTATTCAACTTGCTCATGCCGGAAGAAAATGTGGAGTCAAAAGTGAGGATATAATATCGTGCTCTTCAATTAATTTCAATGATGATTATAAAGTCGCACGCGAAATGACAATTGATGATATAAAATCAGTAGTAGAGTCGTTTAAGGCAGCTGCTTTAAGAGCTTTTAAAGCAGATTATGATGCCATAGAGATACATGCAGCTCATGGGTATTTGATTCATCAATTTCTTTCTCCAATAACTAATCATCGAGATGATGAATATGGTGGCAGCTTAGTCAATAGAGTAAGATTTTTAAGGGACATTTTAAAACAAGTTCATGAAGTTTGGCCAAATGACAGACCAATTATCTTGAGAATTTCAGCTAGTGACTATGTAAAAGATGGAATTGATGTTTACATGATGAGAGATATTGTAAATCAAATTAAAGATTTAATAGATATTTTGCATGTAAGCTCAGGAGGACTTGTACTAGCCCCTATAAATCTATTCCCTGGATATCAGGTTAAATTTGCTGAATATTTAAAGGAAGAAACAGGTCTGCCAACTATAGCTGTAGGATTGATTACTAATATTGAACAAGTTGAAGAGATAATAGGCAACAATAGAGCAGATCTAGTAGCTTTAGGTAGAGAATTATTGAGAAATCCAAATTGGGTTTTAAACCATGCAAATTCCTATGGTGTTAAAATTCAATATCCACCTCAATATATACGGGGATATAACTAAAAAAACAGTCACAAACAAGCTTTTTGCTTGTAAGTGACTGCTTTTTTATAGCTATAATATTTCAACAGGATATTTTATTTTTAGTGAATTGACTTTACTTAGATATTTTTCTTCTTGTTTTGTCATTAATAATTGCTTTTCAATTTCATCTCTAACTTCATCTAAAGAATAAACATTTTCTGGAAATTTCTCATTTACTCTAATAATGTGATATCCAAACTGTGTCTTAACTGGTTCTGATATTTCCCCAATATCCAACTTAAAAGCAGCATTCTCAAATTCAGGAACCATTTGCCCTTTGCCAAATTCTCCTAAATTTCCTCCCACTTCTTTAGATGGACAAGTTGAGTACTGTTCAGCAGCTTTTTCGAATTCTAATCCTTCATTTATCATATCTATGATATCGAACGCTTTCTCTTCGTCTTCAACAAGTATATGACTAGCATTCATAGTTTCTTGTTTTTTAAACATATCAGCATGTTCATTGTAATAATTTGTTATCTCTTCATCTGTTACTTTAACTCCGTTTACAATCTTATTAAATGCATATCCTTTTAATAAATTGTCTTTAACAGTTTTTAAAACTTCTTTAAATTCTAATTCATTTTCATAGCTGTTTTCTATAGCATCTAAATAAAGAAGTTCTTGATTGACAAGTTCCTCTATTATTCTTTTTATGCCTTCTTCAGACTGAAATTGTGCTGCAGTTTGTGGATTCATTTCATTTAAAAATTTCATTATGTCATTTGTAGTTATCTCTTTGCCATTTACAATAGCAACAACATTCTCGTTATACATAGCTATCCTCCAAATAATTATTTTAAATAAACAGAAAACCTCTTAGATATCTAAGAGGTTTTAGAAGCTTTAATTATAATATAACTATTTCTTCAGCTTGTAATCCTTTTTGACCTTCTACTACATTAAATTCAACAGATTGGCCTTCTTCTAATGTCTTGAAACCATCTTTTTGAATTTGTGAGTAATGTGCAAAAACATCATTGCCTTCTTCAGTAGTAATAAAACCAAACCCTTTTTCTGCGTTAAACCATTTAACTGTACCTTTCATTGTACAACCTCCAAAAATTTATTAATATTTCTTTAATTCATGTAACCTAAAACAATAAATCTCTAGTTATACACACTAAAAGGTAAACCGAATTATTGTTACTCTTTATTACTCCTGAATTAAAGCTCAATAGTATTGTATCACCTAATTGTTTAAAAATCAACTATTTTTTATAAATTATTTGTAATTATTTATTTGTGTCATTTTGAATATTCTGTTTTTATCTTATTATTAAATTTATTTATCCTTTTTTCAGTAATATACTCTGCACTTAATATGTGTCTGTCATAATCTTTGTCCATTAGTGATGAAGACATTAAAAAATCAGCTGTTGCTCTATTATTTGCTACTGGAATATCATATAATACAGCTATTCTCAACAATGCTTTTACATCAGGATCATGTGGTTGAGCTTCTAGTGGATCCCAGAAAAATATCATAAAATCTATATCACCTTCTGCTATTCTCGCCCCTATTTGCTGATCACCACCAAGGGGTCCTGATTTATATTTTTTTACCTCTAATCCAGTGTTTTTTTGAATCAGTGTTGCAGTAGTGCCCGTTCCACACAAATTATGCTTTGAAAGTTCTTCTTTGTTCACTTTCACCCATCTTATTAGGTCATCTTTCATATTGTCATGTGCAATCAAAGCTATATTTTTTTTTATTTTCATTTTAATTATTTCTTCTTTTATCTCTAATTCTTCATTGAGCATCTATTTTTCCCTCCATATTATTTGACCAAATGCATGGTCTATATTATCACTAGTGATCTTATAATTATATATTATTTCACTGTTAACTACTGTAAAAAATGAATAAACTATAGGATCATCTTCATATAAAACTTCTTTTTTATATTCAATAGATATATTTTTTACATAATAATCATTCAATATTTTGTCTTCAGTCGCATCTATCATCCATTCTAAATACTTAACATTGTTCACATGGTTATTGTTGTCAATATCTGATTTTCTAATGTATATAGCTTTCCATTTTGAATACAAGCAATCCTTAAAATGCTTGAAATTTATTTCTCTTTCAACCATCTTTTCGTTTTCTGTCGAAAAAACATGAATCATGTTCGCAGGAATTCTTCTTGGTTTTTTTGTAATTGAATCAACTAATATCCATATAGTAGATGCTCTTGCTAATTCCCTGTTGTCACTTGATTTCATCATAAATTCACGATAAGCATAAAATTTATTAAATCCTGTAGTCCAAGTATATACAATAACTTCTTCTTTTGCTCTAGGATAATCAGATATATCTACTTCCCACCGATTTAATAGCCAAGCATAATTTTGGTCACTCATAGTATCATTTCCTAAACCAAGAGCATCAATATGCCATGTTGATGTTTCTGCCATGTATGATAAAATCATCTCTGGCTTTAAATAATTATCTATTCCTGTGTCATAATATGGAATAATAAAATTTTTATAGTAATTTTTCATATATAGCTCCTAATATTAATTAATCATATCTTGCCTATTACTTCTACTAGCTATTACAGATCTTACCAAAATTGTTGTTAATACAATAAAGCACCCGATCAGAGCTAATCCCCCAGGTTTTTCTCCAAACGCTAAATACACCCACACTGGATTTAATATTGGTTCAATGAACATCAGAACACTAGCTTCGATAGCATTTACATGTTTTATAGCCTCAGAATACAGTATATATGATATTCCCAATTGAAATATACCCAATAATAGTATTCCAATTATGTCAGGTAGAGAAAAATGTACGCCACGCAAGAAAAATATGCCTATAAAAGCTGTTAATAAATGCCCTAAAAGTGTAGTTTCAACAGGAGATTCATCTTTTTGGAACCTTAAGGATATTGTTACAATAGCTAAGAAAATCCCACTGATTATTGCTATTATATCTCCTTTTATATTTCCACCACCTACATCATCAAAAAATACTAAAACCATTCCTGCAATTATAAATGCAATTGACATAACATCATAGAAATGTATTTTTTCTTTAAGTATAAAGTAACTTAAAATCGCTACCCATATAGGAGATGTGTATTGAAGTACAATTGCATTAGCTGCAGTTGTAAGTTTGTTTGCAGCTATGAAACCTATGACCATCATTGAATAACTAATAGCACCAGTAATCTGGGCTTTTGAAAATGTAAATTTAGGTTTTCTCACATAGGCAAATACTACTAGCGAAGATACTATTGCTCTAGCTCCTGCAATTTCCATAGGCTTTAAATTAACATATTTTAATAATACGCCTCCTGTGCTCAATAAAATTGCAGATAATATTATGTATACTACTGATTTTTTATGAATATCTTTCATTGTGCCCTCCAATTAAAATAACTTTACTAATAATAAAATAAGTATATAATATTAATTGCGAAATTTCTAGTTGAAAGAGGTAAATTATGCAAATATCTTTAACTTATGAAGAATTATTGAATAAATATAAGGATTTGAATTATATAATGATTGACGTACGATCAGAATCTGAATTCTTAGACTACACAATACCAGGGTCAATAAATATTCCAATATTATCAGACAAAGAAAGAGAATTGGTTGGCTATACTTACACAAATGTTAGCAAGGATGAGGCAAAAATATTAGGTATTGAATATGTATCTAAAAAATTGCCAACATTGTTTAAAGAAATACTTTCTTTACAAGATAAATATAATAATCTAATATTTTTTTGTGCTAGAGGTGGATATAGAAGCTCAAGTATTACAGCTCTAATGCAAAGCATTGGAATAAATGCAAATAAATTAATTGGTGGGTATAAAGGGTACAGAAATTACATCAATAAAAATCTCAACTCGCTAATAGAGCCAATTGAGCTTGTTGTACTTTATGGAAATACGGGCACAGGAAAAACTAAAGTATTAAATGAATTACAAAAATTAGGTGCAGATGTTTTAGACTTAGAATATTGTGCAAATCATAGAGGCTCTGTTTTAGGCAGCGTAGGGTTAAATAAGCCAAATAGTCAAAAAATGTTCGAGTCTCTTATCTTTGATACTCTTAATAAAGCAAAATCAAATCTGCTATTTGTCGAAGGGGAAAGCAAGACTATTGGAAAATGTACAATACCCGACATGCTATTTAATAAAATTAAAACTGGGAAGCATGTCAATATAACAGCATCATTTGAGAATAGGATCAATAATATATGTGAGGATTATTTATGCGGCGATGATGAAACAATAATTAATTCCTTAGAAAATCTTAGAACTCGCATGGGCAATCGTTGGGTTGATGAAAAAATTGTCTTGATCAAAAACAGAAACTATAAAGCTGCAATCAGTGATCTAATAACAACTTATTATGATCCTCTTTATGAGAAAAATAAAAAAGATTATGTATTAACTCTTGAAAACATTGACCCTTCTACTACTGCAAAAATATTGTATGCACACTTTAAAAAAGATGAAAGCTAAGCAAAGCTTTCATCTTTTTTATTTAGTATATTCATAAATTCAGCTCCAGTCATTGTCTCCATTTCTAATAAATAATTAGCCAACTCTATTAATTTATCCATATTGTCTTTTAAAATGGCTTTTGCTTTCTCATGTGCTTCTTTTATTATTCTTAATACTTCAGAATCTATTCTTGAAGATGTTTCCTCTGAACAAGCTAAAGAAGGATCAGCAGCAAGATATTTTGATGTTACAGTTTCTAAAGCCATCATATCAAATTCTTCACTCATTCCAAATCTAGTAACCATTGCTCTAGCTATTTTAGTAGCTTGTTCTATATCATTAGAAGCTCCAGAGGTAATACTACCAAAAACAATCTCTTCAGCCGCTCTCCCACCTGTAATAGTAACAATTCTATTGAATAGCTCTTCCTTAGACATCAACACGCTCTCTTCTTCTGCAAGTTGCATAGTATAACCCAATGCACCAGAAGTCCTTGGTATGATAGTAATTTTATGAACTGGATCAGAATTAGTCTGTTTTGCAGCAACTAAAGCATGCCCTATTTCATGATATGCAATAATTCTTTTCTCTTTTGTTGAAATTACTGCTCCTTTCCTTTGATAACCAGCAATGACAACTTCTACAGATTCATCTAAATCTTCCTGAGACACCTTTTGTCTGCCCATTCTCACAGCTCTTAATGCAGCTTCATTTATTATGTTAGCTAAATCGGCACCAGATGCTCCTGCAGTAGCTCTTGCTATTGCATTAAAGTCTAGATTATCTTCTGTCTTAACTTTCTTAGCATGAACTTTTAATATCGCCTCTCTGCCCGCTAAGTCTGGAAGTTCAACAGGTATTCTTCTGTCGAATCTACCTGGCCTTAATAGAGCTTTATCCAAAGATTCAGGTCTATTTGTTGCAGCTAATATTACTACTCCTTCTTTGCCATCAAAACCATCCATTTCTGATAGAAGCTGGTTTAGTGTTTGCTCTCTCTCATCATTGCTATTAAAGCCTGAATCATCTCTTTTCTTGCCAATTGTATCTATCTCATCAATAAATACGATACATGGGGCCTTTTCTTGTGCTTGTTTAAATAAATCTCTGACTTTCGCAGCACCCATTCCGACAAACATTTGAACAAATTCAGAGCCGGAAATTGAAAAGAAAGGTACATTTGCTTCGCCTGCCACTGCTCTAGCAAGTAAAGTTTTTCCAGTACCAGGAGGGCCTACTAATAAAACTCCTTTTGGAAGATTTGCACCTATAGATTTATATTTCCCTGGATTGTGCAAAAAATCTACTATTTCTTTTAGTGCATCTTTTGCTTCCTCTTGACCTGCAACATCGTCAAAAGTTTTCCCAGTTTTTGATTCTACATATATCTTTGCATTACTTTTGCCAATAGATAATACATCTCCACCACCCATTCTTTTTTGCATCATTCTGCCTAGTAATCTCCCAAGCATTACAAAAAATAAGATCGAAATAACCCATGATATTATTGTCGTAAATATTGAGGGAGTAGTGTTAGAGACAATTTTTGTAAATTTAACTCCTGAATCATAGAGCCTATTAACTAACTCCGGATCATTTATTAATCCGGTAGTATAGACTGTATCTTTATCAGCTACGTCTTTAATAAAAATTTCTTTATCTGTTATCTCTACTTCTTCTATTTCTCCATTTTCTAATTTTTCTAAGAAACTTCCATAATCAATTTCTTTCACATCTGGTCCTAAAATCCTTGGCAAGACAATCGAATTTATTATAATAATTATAATTAAAGCAATTAAATAATAAAATATGATTAGTCGTTTCGGATTTTTAGGTTTATTTGTTTTTTTCATATTTTCACCCTATCTTAACATCTTTATCAATTGAGTATAAGCTACTTCTTTTGCTAAGTCAACACTTACATCTGTATAACATTCCTTATGGCTAATAAACTGTGCAAATCCAATAAAAATACATCTTATTGCAGATTTCTTATAATAAGATGAGTATGATTTATTTATATACCCCTCTGTCTCTCCTGAAGTAACAATTGACTTTAATATTCTACCCATGTAGCTTATAAACAAATCAATTAAATTCTCATCCTCTCCTATGAAATCATACATAGAGCTAATATCCTTTGCTGTCAATACAGTCTTAAGTGACGAGTACTTGCTTTCAATATTTTCTTGTGTAATATCTAATAGCTTGTAAATTTTTTTCTCAAAACTTGGTGTTTTTTCAATCTCTGATACTATTCTTGTCATTTCATTGTTTAGATAGTAAAGAAGGGCCAAATATATGGCCTCCTCTTTACTGCTAAAATAGTCATAGATAGTACCCTTCCCAATATTAGCTGCTTTGGCTATTTCTGATACTTTTATTTTGTATAAACTTTTACCTTGTTTTAGCAATTCAACTAAACCGTCAAATACAGCAATTTCTTTATCAGAGTACTGATTAGATCTCATTAAGCTCCTCCTCTACCTCAGCAACTTTTCTTTTCTTGTCTTTTATCAGAATATCATACATACATGGAACTACAAATAATGTTAATATAGTAGCATAAGTCAGTCCACCAACTACAACCAAAGCAAGCGGTTGTAGCACTTCTGCTCCTGTACCCATTCCAAATGCTAGTGTTGCTAGCCCTAAAATAGTTGTGATAGCAGTCATTAGTATTGGTCTCATACGAGTTTTACCTGCTAAAACTAAAGCTTCTTTCTTTTCTAATCCTTTATCTCTTAATTGATTAGTGTAATCAACAAATACAATGCCATTATTTACAACAACCCCAGTTAAAACCAAGAATCCAAGCATTGCAATTAAACTAATTGGTTTGTCAGTGAAGTATAAAGCAAACAATCCTCCGGTAAATGCTAAAGGCACAGTAAACATGACGATAAATGGCAATAAAAGTGATTGAAATTGTGCTACCATTATTAAATATACGAAGATTAATGCTAATATCAACATATTAGTAAGATCTTGCATAGAATTTGTTATTAACTCTTGTTGCCCTGCAATTTGTACTGTATATCCTTCAGGAAGGTCTAAGTTATCTAATTTTTGTTCAATTTCTCTACTCAAAATTCCAATATTGTACCCAGTTTTAATATCACCAGTAACAGATACATATCTAGATTGATTTGTCCTACTAATAGAGCTCATACTTTCTGACTCAGTTATGGTTGCTAAATCCATAAGTTTAACTTTATCATCAGAATTTGTTATTTTCAATTCAAGATTTTCTAAATCAGATTTAGTAAAGTTTTTATTTACATTTTCCACTACAATAATTGGATATTCGCCTTGAATATTTGAAAGAGTAGTTACTGACTTAGGTGTTCCAATTATATCAGCGATTTGAGAATAAACTTGTGCTACAGTTAGTTTATTCTCCATAGCTAGCTCTTTATTAACAGTAATCTTTATTTCTTTATTTTGTTTTTCTTGACCGTTTGAAATATTAGAAATTCCTTCAACGGAGCTCATAATCTCCATAACTTCTTCAGATATATTTTTTAATGTATCTAATTCTGTTCCCTTTATCATTACTTCTATACCTGATCCAGCAATCGCAGAAATATCCATATTAGATTCTGAAACTTTTAAGCTCACGCCCATATCATTAGCTATTTTCTCGATTTCTGCTTTTATTTCGCTATTTTTTATTCCACTTTCTTCATCTAGAAGTATATAAAGCGAAACTTGATTTGTATTTTGACCAAGTCCTTGAATACCACCTAAAAATGCTCCTATAGTGTCTATCCCGTCTAATTTTAGAATTTCATCAACTACTGAATCACCTAGTTCTTTGATTTCATCAGTTTTGTATTCACTTGGAGCATCTAAAGTAACTAACATCTGAGGTGATTCCATAGCAGGAATAAACTCAGTACCTTTTGAGTACGCTAAGACGCCACTCAAAACCAATAGCAGTGATACAATAATCATAACTATAGCTTTTCGTTTTATTGTCCATCTAAGAATTTTTTCATAGATATTTATAAATTTATGAAAAACTAATGATTCTTTGCTGCTAGAATTTGCTAAAACAGTAGATGACATTGTTGGTACTAATGTCAAAGCTACTAATAAACTAGCAAATAATGAAAAAGCAATAGTTAGCCCCATATCAGTAAATAATTGTCTTGAAATCCCTTGAGTAAATACAATAGGTAAAAATACTACTGCTGTTGTCAAAGTTGATGACGTAATTGCTCCAGCAATCTCATTAGCTCCAATCACAGAAGCTTTTACTGAAGAATATCCTTCTCCTCTGAGTCTGTAAATATTTTCTATAGCAACAATTGAATTATCCACGAGCATTCCTACTCCAAGTGCTAATCCTGCTAAAGAAATGACATTCATACTGATACCGCCAAAATACATTAGTGCAATTGCAAATACTATACTAATTGGTATAGACAATGCAATGATTAATGTAGGTCTAATATCTCTCAAAAATATAAGCAAAACCAATATAGCTAATATACCACCATAAACAATATTATCTAATACTGAGTTTATAACAATATCAATATAAACGCCTTGATCTAATAACGGTGTGAAATGAATGGATGGATCCTTAGCTGAAATGTCTTCCATCTTATCTCTAATGCCTTTTGCAACTTCACTAGTTGAAAAATTGCTTTGTTTTTGCATTATCAGCATAACTGCATCATTATTATTTACTTTAGTATAATTATCATCTAAATTATTTAACATGTTTATTTCAGCAACATCGCTTAAATATATTTTCCCTATCAAATCATCGCCTGTATCAAATAATAATAAATTGCTGATTTCATTTATATCAGAAAGTTTATCCCCAACTTTTACTACATATTTACCATTTTCATCACTAACATATCCTGCTGGCATCGAAAAATTCTGTGCTGATAAAATCTGAGAAATCATGCTCTTAGTTATTACGCCATCTAAAGATGCTTGTTTAAAGGCATCTTCTCTTGCCTTTTCAAACTCCTCATACCCTTTATCTATTTCTTTTTGAGTATTTAATAAGTTGTTTTTAGCATTATCAAGTTGTGTAGTTAATGCTAATTTTGCATTGTTTAAGTTCGCTTCTTGAGCTAATAATTCAACTTTTTTATTTTGTATATCTTTACTTTGTTTCTCTAATTCGCTAATTTTAGTATTTATAGAATCTAGAGAATTCTTTAATTCTGTTTTTTTAGCTTCTAATATTTGTTTCTGAGATTTAACAGTCTCTAATGTTTGTCCTGGATATTGAGGACTCGTTCCTCCTCCAGCAATTAATATAGCTTCAGTTATATTTAATTTTTCTAATTGATTGTCAATTTCATCAATGCTATCGGTAATTACTTTTTTATTAGAATAAAGTTGTTCAAGCCCATCATTAATTGATTCTTCAGCCTTGTTGATCTCTGTTTTTGCACTCTTTATTTTTTCTAACCCAGAGTTAATTTCAGTTAATTGTTTCTCTCTTTCTGACTCTATCTGAGCTAATCCACTTTCTATCTCTTTCTTGCCATCGTTTAATTTATTTTCTGTTTCTGCTAATTTGGAATCTACTTTTTTTAATATTTCACTATTGAGATTGTCTATTTTGGTTTGATCAATCAAAACCTCAATCTCTTCCTCAATTAATCCTTGTCCAGAAACAGATGCTACACCTGCAACACCTTCAAATTGAGGAATTATCTCTTCACTTACAATCTTCGAAATCTCTTTTGTGTCCTTGCCTTCAATATCTACTGAAGAAACCATAATAGGCAGCATATCAGGATTTAATCTCATGACCATAGGACTTTGTATATGATCGTTAAATCCAGCTTTTACCATGTCTAGATTACTGCTTATTTCTATAATAGCTGAATCCATATTCACGGTAGAATTAAACTCAATAATTACCATAGACTGGTTTTCATTAGAAGTCGACTCTACATTTTTTACGTCATTGATTGTAGAAACTGCTTGTTCAATTGGTTTGGTGACTGCCACTTCTACTTCTTCAGGACTTGCACCTGGATATACCGTCATTATTATGACATAAGGCAATTCTAGATTAGGTAATAAATCTGTCTTTAAGTTCATAAAAGAAACGGCCCCTAAGACAAGCACAAGTATTACTGCAACAAAAACTGTATACGGCCTTTTAACACTTAATTTTGGTAGCATTATAGTCCTCCTTTGTTTTTTGACTGACTGGTCGGTCATGTTTTATTATAAAATCAGATTTTACGTTTGTCAATAAAAATAAAATGGTTTATAAAAAGTGGAAAACCACTTTTTATAAACCTAATAATTCATCAATTCGAGACTTATCAAAACCGACTATAATATTGCCATCAATATCGATCACCGGCACGCCTCTTTGCCCCGATTTTTGAACCATTTCTACAGCTTTTTCATAATCTTTAGTCACATCATATTCAGTAAAATTTATACCTTTTTGCTTTAAGTAATCCTTTACTTTAGTGCACCAAGGTCAAGTTGGAGTTGAATAAATTTTTATATCCATAATTATCCCCCCATATATCTTTATATTAGCTCGTTGCAGAACTCTACAACTCGCATTAATACTACATTTTATATATTGAAATGGCTGGATTCCCCCCATTTTGGGTATATATTCATTAATTAGATGTATATAACTCAAAATAATTTTAGA
>Ga0228536_1001015_pt1 | contig 34528 bp, 27 predicted proteins | sample SJ1Smetagenome_FD_168611 | JGI IMG/M metagenome (GOLD analysis project Ga0228536, IMG submission 168611) | Enriched culture of PCE-dechlorinating microbial communities from Ithaca, New York, USA - SJ1.S | ecosystem: Engineered > Modeled > Simulated communities (microbial... > Unclassified...
TGTGCCGATAGTAATCATACAGCCTCCATACGAATAAGTACTGCTAGTCACAATACTTATCGGCATTCGAGGCTGTTTTTGTTTGATAATTACTATCATTATATTTCCGCGAATCGGTCAGTTTGAGCATTTTTCAACTTTTCTCCCATACACTCCGATAATAGAGAATATAGACAAACCGGGTTGACTTCTTTGAATTTTTCGCCATAATGTCTTAGTTATTTCTGTACCAAGGCTTACGGAAAAGCCGGTCAGAAAAGTCTTGTTTTGTTTATGGAGATGACTATGCGTCGTTCGTTAGTGGTTCGGCTGCTTCTGGCAGCGGCAGTGGCGTTGACTTTTGCAGGATGTAAAAAGCAAGTCAAGGTGGTAAAGCCCCAATATGACAGACAATTACCGCCGGGACAATATGCCCTTCGCAAGATTACCGACCCGGCCATGATTCCGGATATCACATTTGCCTGTTATGAAACGCTGGATTTGCGTCGCTCCATCGACAATAGTCTGCGTTATCTGAATAAAAGCAGCAGTAAAAAATATTTCCCCTGCGGTGATATTACTCATGAGCGTTCTGTAGCCAGTCTGCAGACACTGGCGAAATTGCTGGATCAGGGGCTTGCGGGCCGTCCTCTGGCTGCGGCGATTAAAGAGCAATTTGAATTTTATCAGTCGGTTGGCTGTGATGACATGGGCACGGTGTTGTTTACCGGTTACTACACCCCCATCTTTAACGGTTCGATGACCCCGACAGCGGTCTATCGGTACCCGCTTTACAAGCAGCCGCAGGACCTGGTTAAGGGAGAAGATGGCACCATACTCGGGCGAAAAATGCCGGATGGAACGTTCACACAATATCCGGCACGCCGAGAGTTGGAACAGAGCGGTCAGCTCAAAGGGACGGAACTGGTTTATTTATCCGATCCGTTTGAGGTGTATATTGCTCATGTGCAGGGGTCGGCAAAAATCCGGATGGCGGATGGCAGCTTAGTCACGGTCGGTTATACCGCCAACAACGGCCATGAATACAAAAGCATTGGCCAGGAATTAATTAACGACGGGGTTTTGCCCAAAGAGGGCCTTAGCCTTCAGCGCATGATTGATTATTTCAAAGCCAATCCGAATATGGTGGACCATTATATTTATCGCAACCCGCGGTTTGTATTTTTCCAGATGGACTCCGGCGACCCGCGTGGCAGTCTGAATGAGCCGGTCACGCCCATGCGGACGATTGCCACCGACAAGTCCATTTATCCGCGGGGCGGCATTGCCGTGATTAAAACCAATCTGCCAAGACCGGTGGGCATGGAGATTTCCAAACGTCCTTATACCGGATTTGCTCTGGATCAGGACACCGGCGGGGCCATTCGTGCACCAGGACGCTGCGACGTGTATATGGGGTCCGGCGACGAGGCCGGCAAGATGGCTGGGCAGGTCTATGAAGAAGGCAAATTGTATTATATCTTTGTGAAGCCGGAGTTAATGGCACCTCAGGCGGTTTCAGGCGTGGTAGAACCTCAGCCGCAATCCCAGAATTCGGCTTATTAATCGACCGAGACGACAATTTTATGAAATGAGACAGCATGGATTTTAAAATCAGGTTTCTTGGCGCGGTACAGAATGTAACCGGTTCGCGGCATTTACTGGAGTTCAACGGTTCCCGGGTGCTGGTTGACTGCGGATTGTATCAGGAACGTGAATTTCAGTCCCGCAACTGGGAAGATTTCGGATTTGCCCCGGCGGACCTCGATGCGGTACTGCTGACCCATGCTCATCTGGACCATTGCGGCCTGATTCCCAAGCTGGTCAAGGAGGGATTTAAAGGCAAGGTCTATTGCACTCCCGCAACGGCGGAAATCGCAAAAATCGTGCTGATGGATTCCGGCAAGCTGCAGGAAGAAGATGCGGCCTTCAAACGCAAGCGCCATAAAAAAGAAGGACGTGAAAGCCCGCGGCCTATCGAACCTCTTTACACCATGGAAGAAGCCGAAAAAAGCTTCAGTTGTTTTCAGCCCGTTCCATTTACGCAGGTGTTTTCGCCGCTGGAGGGCATTGAGGTCAGTTTTCATGAAGCCGGGCATATTCTGGGGGCCTCGATTATCAAAATCATTCTGCATCTGAACGGCCAGTCGAGAACGATCCTGTTTACCGGGGACCTTGGACGCAACAATAAACCCATCATTCGTGACCCGGCTGTTTTTGAACATGCCGATTATGTCCTGATGGAATCGACCTATGGCGACCGGGAGCACGAAAACACGGAAAATACCAAAGACCAGCTTGCTCAGGCGGTGATTCAAACGTGGAAAGAAGGCGGGAATTTGGTCGTTCCAAGTTTTTCGATTGAACGCAGCCAGGAGGTTCTTTATTTCCTTAATGAACTGCTGCTGGAAGACCGCATTCCGCATATCATGACATTTTTGGACAGCCCTATGGCGGTCAAGGTCACGGAGGTCTTCGAGAAGCATCCCGAGCTGTATGATCGGCAGATGCGGTCGCTGATCCTCAAGAATGGTTCGCCGTTCAGTTTCAAGGGTCTGATTAAGGTTCAGGCCACCGCCGAGTCCAAGGCGATTAACCATATCAAGGGGACGGTGATGATTATCGCCGGCTCGGGAATGTGTACCGGCGGTCGCATCAAACATCATTTGGTCAATAATATCAGCCGTCCGGAATCAACCATCCTGTTTGTGGGCTATCAGGCCCAGGGGACTCTGGGCCGGCAGATTCTGGACAGCAACGGCGGCGAAGTGCGTATTCTGGGCCAGACCTATCGGGTGAAAGCCAGGGTAGTCAAAGTGCATGGATTCAGTGCTCACGCGGATCGCAGGGAAATGCTGGACTGGCTGGGCAATCTCAAACAGCTCCCGCGTAAGATTTTCCTGATCCATGGCGAAAGAGAATCTGCTGAAAGCTTCCAGCAATATCTCAAGGATAACCTCGGTGCGGATGTGATGGTCCCGGAATATCAGCAGGAAGTGGCGCTGAATTAGTGCATTATAGTCGTGGTATGACACGTGCCGAACAGGAGGTTTTATGAAACCGATATGTTATTGTCTTGGATTTGCGGTTCTTTGTGCAATTGCAGTGGGCCGGGCCGACAGCATCCATACTCTGACCGGCGGCAGCGATCCCTCGGCGGCGGCGGCAATCGATCCGAATTACTTTGTGGTTGCCGATGATGAACACAATATCCTGAAAATGTATCGAGTCGATGGACAGCCTGAGCCGGTACTGAATTGTGATTTATCTTCGTTTCTAAGGGTGGATTTGAAATCACCGGAAGCAGATATTGAAGGCGCCGCACGAACAGGCAGCCGTATCTACTGGATTACCTCGCATGCCCGAAATAAAGACGGTAAATATCGAGCCAGCCGGTATCGGTTTTTTGCCGTCGAGATACGCTCGGCGCCATCATCTGCTGTGCCGTATGAACTGACTCCGGCAGGCAAGCCCTGTTTAACGCTGCTGCAGGATATGCTGAACGCACCGTCGCTGCGGTTTTTGGATTTGCAGTCTGTAACACGTCTCGATGACGAGGATGCGTTAACAAAAAAACAGCGGGAACGGCTGGCACCCAAACGGGAAGGATTGAACATCGAAGGGCTTGCCGCAGGGCAGGATGGAAAATTGCTGTGGCTTGGGCTTCGCAATCCGCAGTATCGTGATCCGGCCGATGGGCTGAAAAAAGCGATTTTAATTTGTCTGCAGAATCCCGATGAGGTCATTGACAGGGGCGCAGTGGCCCGATTTGGAGAACCGGTGCTGCTGGATTTGAGCGGCCGAGGCATACGTTCCATTGAATATATCGAGTCGCAGCAGTCGTATTTCATTGCCGCAGGGGCCGTGGACGGTGCAGCAGATTGTGCGTTTTATCGGTGGAATCCCAAAACGGGTTTATTGAAACCGGTTGAGATAGCAGTTCCTGAGACTTTTAATCCGGAAGCAATATTGGTCTGTCCAGGCCATTCCATGATGGGTTTAATCAGTGATGATGGATCCCTGGAAGTCGAGGTCAAAAATCCGGGTGACTGTATCGACGGGCAATTGCTGCCGAACGGACGATGTCTGAATAAGAATTTAAAAGACCTGGACCGTCGGACATTTCGGGTTATGTTTTTTTCGGAATTAAAATAAATACATAAACACGACAAGATGTATGTAGAATATATTCGATACAAAAAAAGTTTTTTTGACTCTATTTTATTGTTTTGCATTTTTTTTGGGGATTGTTATAGTTATAAATGAAATAAGGTGGGAAACTGTTCCCGCCGGACATCTGGCCTGTCTGTCGGTATGGCTCATAGGTCTTAATTTTCTTTTTGGAGAAACAAGATGACAAAGAAAGTGTATGTTGGGAATTTGAGTGCCAAAGTGGACACCGCCATGCTGGAATCATGGTTTACCGAATTCGGTACGGTGGAAAGTGCCAACATCGTGATGGATCGGGAAACAGGCCAGAGCAAAGGATTTGGTTTTGTCCAGATGAGCAGCGAACAGGAAGCTCAGGCTGCGATGGATGCCCTGAATGGTAAAGAAATTGAAGGCCGGATACTGAAAGTTGCTGAAGCGAATCCTCCCAAAACCAACAAACCCCGGTTTGGCGGCGGCGGTGGTGGCGGTGGCGGCAGACGTCCGGGTGGTTTCGGCGGCGGTCCCCGCGGCGGCGGCAATCGTGGTCCCGGCGGCGGCAACCGCGGTAATGACCGTGGCGGCGACAGAGGCGGACGCGGTGGTTTTGGCAGACGCTAATTTCTAAAAAATATTTTGATTCGTACAAAGCACTTTGTGATCGCGAAGGATTGCAAAGTGCTTTTTTCTTTCATAACTATCTATATTTAAAGAAGTTATTGTTTTTTTTTGTGCCGGGTGCAAAACAGGTCGAAGTGATATTTTTTATGATGGAAAGGTCTTGACATTGCGTCGTGCTTATCTATAATACTTTCCTCACTCGATAGTATAGAAACTGCGTGTGTGTTCATCTTGTGTTTTTTCTGCTCCGTTTTGACAAGCAATCAAGAGATTTCGATCCAGAATCGATGGTCTGCAAGGGCTTGTTCTGGATTTATCATGTTCTTCTCATCACCCTCCTCCGAAGCCAGACACCGAACTCGGGTCTGGCTTCATTTTTATTTTACAAATATCCCTAAAACATAGATACATTATACACAACAACGATTATTTATCTGTAAAACTGTTGACTCTGAGCATACCCGGTCGTATCATTGAGTCTTTGGGATAATAACCATGAGTAAAACAAAAAAATCACGAATACAGTTTAATAGTGAACGCTGCAAAGGATGCGGCTTATGCGTGTTATTTTGCCCCAAAGGCCATTTACGGATGTCGGAAGAGCTGAATAGCCAGGGCAATCCTTATGCCGAAATCATAGACCCGGCGGCGTGCAATGCCTGCGGGATATGTTTTCGGATGTGTCCGGATGTCGCGATTGAAATTTCCGAACAGGCTGAAGACTCCGGCGGTAAAGAAGACGCTTCCGACAGGCAATCTTCGAGAAAGTGATCATCGATGGGTGAAAAGATACTGTTGAAAGGCAATGAACTGCTGGCCGAAGCGGCGGTGCGTGCAGGGTGTCGTTTTTTTGCCGGCTATCCGATTACGCCGCAGAATGAAATCCCCGAATATATGTCCTGGCGGCTTTCGCAGTCCGGCGGGGTGTTTATTCAGGCGGAAAGTGAGCTGGCGGCCATCAATATGCTCTTTGGCGCCTCGGCAACGGGGACACGATGCATGACCAGTTCCTCTTCGCCGGGCATCAGCCTCAAGCAGGAGGGCATCAGCTACATCACCGCGGCTGAACTGCCGTGCGTGATTGTCAATATGCAGCGAGGCGGGCCGGGGCTGGGCAACATTCGTGCTTCGCAGGCGGATTATTTCCAGTCGGTCAAGGGCGGCGGTCACGGCGATTACCGATTGATTGTACTGGCCCCCGGGACGCTTCAAGAGGTCTATAATCTGACGATGAATGCATTTGACTATGCCGACTTCTGGCGCAATCCGGTCTTGATTCTCGGCGATGGCATACTGGCTCAGATGGCCGAACCGGTGGAAATGGAACCGTATCAGCCGCTGATGGATATTCCGGCCAAGGATTATATTCTGGACGGATGCCGAGGGCGTGCTCCACGGGTTATCAAGACGCTGATTCTGCATCCCAATATCGGACTGATTGTACATAACGAAAATCTTCAGAAAAAATATCGGCAGATTGAAAAAAACATCCAGCTTTGTGAAGTGTACCAGACGGCGGATGCGGAGATTGTTATTGCCGGCTATGGGATTACCGGTCGAATTGCCAAGGGAGCCGTGAAGATGGCCCGCAAAAAAGGCATCAAGGCCGGGCTGCTTCGGCCCATCAGCCTGTGGCCGTTCCCCAGGGATAACTTCCTGAAAACAGCACAGACGGCCAAACAATTTCTGGTGGTGGAAATGAGCGAAGGGCAATTTATTGAAGACGTGAAACTGGCCATCGAATGCCGGCGACCGGTGGAATTTCTCGGCAAAGGCGGCGGATGGTATCCGACGCAGGAAGCCATTCTTGAAAAAATCGAGCAGATGGCCGCACAGGCGAAAGGAGGCAGGTAAGATGGAATTTCTGCATCCCGAATCCCTGTGTGCATCGCAAAGCCATTATTGCCCCGGCTGCGGGCACGGCATTATCCATCGGCTGGTGGCCGAAGTCATTGACGAACTGGGCATTCGTGAAAAAACGATTGCCACGGCGCCGGTTGGCTGTGCGGTGATGTTTTATGATTATATGAAGTTTGATATTATCGAATGTGCCCATGGACGCAGTCCGGCGGTGGCGACGGGCATCAAGCGGATGCTGCCGGACCGGATTGTGTTTACCTATCAGGGCGATGGTGACCTGGCGGCGATTGGTACCGCCGAAACCATTCACGCGGCCAACCGCGGTGAAAATATCACGGTGATTTTTGTCAATAACGCCATTTATGGCATGACCGGCGGGCAAATGGCCCCGACGACGCTGCTGGGCCAGCATACGACGACCACCCCCGGCGGACGCGGCAAGCATCAGGAAGGCGGACCGATCCGCGTCTGTGAACTGCTCAGCAGTCTGGACGGCGTCAGTTATCTCGAACGGACCTCCGTCAGTTCGCCCAGGGATGTGATTGTCGCCAAGCGGGCAATAAAAAAAGCCTTTGAAAATCAGATGGACGGCAAGGGCTATTCGCTGGTCGAGGTGCTGTCGATGTGTCCGACGGACTGGAAGCTGACGCCGCAGGATGCGGTTAAATTCGTCAATGATGAAATGAAAAAAACATTCCCGTTGGGAGTCTTCAAAGATCGCTGATATGAAAGAAACCAGAATTATCATTGCCGGCTACGGCGGACAGGGTGTGGTGGCGCTGGGCAACGTACTGGCTCGGGCGTGCATGATCGAAGGCAAGAATGTGACCGGCATGGTCTCTTACGGCGTCGAGATGCGCGGCGGCACATGCAGCGCCACGATTGTTGTGGGGGATGATGAGATTGCCTGTCCGTTTGTGGAAACGCCGGACCAGGCCGTGATTCTCAATCAGCAGTCGCTGGATAAATATGAAGCATGCCTTATTCCGGACGGGCTGATTCTGGTCAATACATCGATTATCCAGCGTCCTGTCAAACGGGCCGACCTGGAGCAGATTCAGATTCCCGCCTCGCAGATTGCCCGGGAACTGGGCAATATCAAGGGGGCCAATATGGCGGCGCTGGGGGCGTATATCCAGCATACAGGGCTGCTGAAGATGGAAAGCGTCGAGCGGGGGATGCGTGAGCTGTTCGGCGGCAAGAATCCGGTGATGACGGAGATGAACGTGCGGGCGCTGCGGGAAGGGGCCAAACGATTTACCCTGGTCAAAGCCCGCGTAAAGGCGTGATAAATAGTACAGCTGCGGCAGGGTAATAGAACCTGTCCCAATACATAATCCATCCCGGTTATTTGTGAAAACAGGGCGGGCAGATAAAGCAAGCACGTATGGCATTATTGAGCATTAATAATATCTCTATGGGATTTGGGCAAGCCCCGATTCTCGATAACGTAAGCCTTCAGGTCGAGCAGGGGGAGCGAATCTGTCTGATTGGCCGTAATGGCGAAGGCAAGACCACGCTGATGAAGATGATTTACGGTCGGATGGAACCCCTGTCCGGCCAGATTACGCGAAAGCCGGGCCTGGAAATCGGCATGCTGGAGCAGACAGTACCGACTGGGCTTCAAGGAACCGTATTTCGCGCGGTTTCAGAAGGTCTGGGACGACGCGGGCAATTGCTGCAGGACTACCACGATGTCAGCCGGCAACTGGCCGAGAATCCCGTTCGGCAGGTCATGGACAAACTCAACCGCCTCCAGCATGAACTGGAAACGCAGGATGCCTGGCATGTCCATCTGCAGGTTGATACGGTGATTTCGCATTTGAAACTGAATGCGGACGCTCCAGTCGATACGCTGTCGGCAGGATTGAAGCGGCGGGTGCTTCTGGCCCGGGCGCTGGTGCTGGAACCGGATATTCTCCTGCTGGACGAGCCGACCAATCATCTGGATGTGGATTCGATTGTCTGGCTGGAGGAATTTCTGCTGAAATACCCAGGGACGCTGATTTTTGTGACGCATGACCGGATGTTTTTACGCAAGCTCTCCACCCGGATTATCAATATTGATCGCGGGTCTCTGACCAGTTGGCAGTGCGATTATGATACCTTTCTCAAACGCAGACAGAACCAGCTCGATGCCGAACTGAGCGAACAGAAATTGTTCGATAAAAAGCTGGCTCAGGAAGAGGCATGGATACGGACCGGTATCAGGGCCCGTCGGACGCGCAATGAGGGACGGGTCAGGGAATTGCTCAAAATGCGTCAGATTCGCCGGCAGCGGCGGAAGACCGTCGGTAAGGTGCGGTTTGCGATGCATGAAGCCCAGATGTCCGGCGAACTGGTGATCGATGTGCAGGATGTGAGTTTTTCATATCCTGATACCGCAGCGCAAGTCCCCTCTCCGAAAATTATTGACAACTTGACCACGGCGATCATGCGCGGTGACAAAATCGGCATTATCGGTCCCAATGGAAGCGGCAAAACCACACTGCTCAAAATCCTGCTGGGTATTTTGAAACCCACAGAAGGCACCGTCAAGCTGGGAACCAGGCTGGAAATCTCCTATTTCGATCAGCTTCATGCCCAATTAGATGAAACCAAAGCCGTCTGGGAAAATGTGGCGGATGGGTATAGTGTGATTATGCTCAACGGAAAGGAGCGAAATGTGGTCGGATATCTCCAGGATTTTCTGTTTACGCCCGCGCAGGCTCGAAACCTTGTACAGCATTTGTCCGGCGGTGAACGCAATCGTCTGCTTCTGGCCCGGCTCTTTGCCAAGCCTTCCAATGTTCTGGTGCTTGACGAACCCACCAACGATTTGGATATGGAGACGCTGGAGCTGCTGGAAGAACTGCTGATTGATTATAAGGGCACGGTGCTGCTGGTCAGTCACGATCGCGCGTTTCTCAATAATGTCGTGACAGGAACTTTGGTATTGGAGGGGCAGGGCAGGGTATCGGAATTTGTCGGCGGTTACGACGACTGGAAAGCCTTGCGGCCATCTCAGGAAGCCCAGTCCGTTCTAATGCCCGGCAAGAAAGATAAAGAAAAACCGCTGTCAGAGGATAAAGCCGCGGCCAAAAAGAAACTCAGCTACAAGCAGCAGAAAGAGCTGGACCAGATCCATGTCTGTATCGAACAGAATGAACAGGAACTGTCTGAGCTTCAGGGGCAGATGACGCAGCCTTCTTTTTATAAGCAGCCCAGTGATGCCATCGCAAAGGTCGCGGCACGTATTCAGGAACTGGAAGCTCAGAACGAGCAACTATTTGCACGCTGGGAACAGTTAGAGCAATAATATTGGATGACTAAGGTCGAGAAGTGAGCCGCAGGCAAATAAAAAAGGCGGCTTATGGGCCGCCTTAGGATGTCTGGAAATCGACTGAATCAGGCCTTAATGACGTTAATCCGTCTGCCGGTCAGTTGAACGGTGCCGTTCTCGGTCGCAAAAATCGTGTGGTCTTTGCCCATCCCAACGTTAAAGCCGGGGATGAACTTTGTTCCGCGCTGACGCAGAATAATGTTGCCGGCAATCACAGCCTGCCCGCCGGACACTTTGAAACCCAGATACTTCGGGTTGCTGTCGCGTCCGTTTCGTGTTGACCCTTGTCCTTTCTTATGTGCCATATCAAACCTCGTATTCTAAGATATTGCCTTTATTTATCGTAAACCTAAGAGCCATATAAAGTAACAATGCAAAAATGATTTGTCCAGCAGAATTTTCCAAAAAAGGATTAAAAATTTAAATCCCCCCCCCCCCCCCTCTATATATACATAAGCGGGCAGACATTATCTGCAATATAGGCAAAAAAGGTGCGGGGGCCGGAGAAAACAGAGACAAGTGTTTCTGTTTCGGGGTCGGAGGCCCCCGCATTAAGTCGAAAGACTTTCATCTTAAAATGCGGATGTTTCAAATGTTGTATAACGATGTCAGCTGTTATGATAAAACTTAGTATAGGTATTATTCCGGGGAAATGCAAGCAAATTTTTGAGATACTTAAAAATGGTCTTTTGATGACTCCGGCGGACCCCGGCCTGCTTCCACACAGCAATAAAAGCGATTGATAATGGCGTTATTCATTAAGTTAATCCCCACAATGTCGTTCATGTAATCATTATGATAAATGGGATTATAGCAAAATATGAATTATAGAACAAGGAAATATTAAGAAAATGTGTAGTGGGGGATTTAATAATTACCACGAATTCGTATATTAAGGAATATTTCGTGTTTTTATGGGTCTAAAATAAATATAATACAAAAAATTTTATCTCCAGACAGACATTGTTTTTTAAAGTCAGACCTGTCATAATACCTCAAAACGGTTTAAATTCTTTTATGAAGGGAATTACGTCAGCCAGGGATGCCGCAGCAGAAACGATTACAAGTCAAACTGACAGGCCAGGTCCAGGGCGTTGGATGCCGGCCGTTCGTCTATAACCTTGCACACAAACTGGGATTAACCGGTTTTGTTCAAAACGATACTCAGGGAGTTTTGATCGAAGTTCAGGGGGCAAACACCACTCTGGAAAAATTCCTTAAGGAGCTTCAATCCGGCCCTGATCGTCCTGTTTTATTCCATCTGGATTCGCTTGCGACTTTTGAATTGCCTGTTTGCGAAAATGAGTCTGAGTTCTGCATTCAAACCAGCGGTACAGCGGATTCGCCGACGTTGCGGTTGTGTCCCGATATCGCGGTATGTCCGGATTGCCTTGCGGAAATGAACACCCCGGCCGATTTCCGATATCGCTATCCTTTTATCAATTGTACCCAGTGCGGCCCACGCTATTCGATCATCAAAACCATCCCTTATGACCGGCCCAATACCACGATGGCAGAATTTGCGATGTGCCCGCGATGTCGGTCGCAATATGAAGATGCTGCCGACCGCCGATTTCATGCCCAGCCTGTGGCATGTCCTGTCTGTGGCCCGAGGGTGACTTTATTGAACAATATGGGGGCACAAATTGAAACAGACAGCGACAGGGCAGTGTCCAGAACTGTCCAGCTCCTGCTGGAAGGCAGCATCATTGCCATCAAAGGCATCGGCGGATTTCATCTGGCCGTCAATGCCATGGATGAGCAGGCGGTTCAACTGCTGCGGAAACGAAAACGCAGGGAAGCAAAACCCTTTGCCATGATGGCGGGGGGGCTTGATAGTATTGAACGATACGCTGTTGTCCATTTCGCAGAAAAGACATTGCTGACAAGCCCGTCTGCTCCGATTGTTTTGCTGCCCAAAAAGCACCCGAACCAGATTGCCCCAGCCGTTGCCGAAGGGACCAGCAGCTTTGGATTCATGCTGCCCTATGCTCCGCTGCATTACCTGCTCTTTGCGGAGCCGGGCATTGAGGTGCTGGTCATGACCAGTGCCAATCTCTCGGATGAGCCGCTGATTTGCGACAATGATGCGGCCTTGCAGCAATTGGGCAATGTTGCCGATTATTTCCTGATGCACAATCGCCCGGTGTATCGTCAGGTGGATGATTCGGTGACTCATATCGTTGACGGAAAGCCGGCATTGCTGCGCCGATCGAGAGGATATGTGCCCGAACCGATTCTCAATCACACCCCGGCTGCAAAGGAAATACTCGCGGCGGGAGCGGATTTGAAAAACACCTTCTGTTTTGCCAAAGGCCATCATTATCTGCTCAGCGAACACATCGGCGACCTTGAAAATCCGGCCGTGTATCGTCATTATATTCGTTCGATTGACCATCTGGCGGGCCTTTTTGAAATAAAGCCTGAGGCGGTCGTTCACGATTTGCATCCGACCTACTTTTCAACGCAGTTTGCACAAAACTATGCAAGACAGGCGAACATTCCCGTGATAAGTATTCAGCATCACTGGGCCCATGCGGCGGCGGTGATGGCCGAATATAACCTGCACGGGGATGTGATTGCTCTGGTGGCCGATGGTACCGGCTACGGAGACGATGGTGCAATATGGGGGTGCGAATGCCTGGTTTGCTCGCTGACGCAGATGCAGCGATTGGGGCATCTGGACTATTACCCGTTAGCCGGAGGAGATGCAGCGTCGGTAGAGGCCATCCGGCCGATTCTGGGGTTGTCCAAAACTGCCGGAATAACAGTGCCCGAAGATGTCCTGGCGGGAATTGAACCGGACATGCAAAAGATTCGTATCATTTCCCGGCAGATTGAAAAAGAATTTGCTACAGTACTCACATCCAGTCTGGGACGGGTATTTGATGCCGTCGCAGCGCTGGTAAATATAGGGTCCCAAAATCATTTCGAAGCCCAGCTTCCCATTGCCCTGGAGGCCATTGCTGATCCCAGTGAAACCGGATATTATCCGATCCAACTGCGGCAGTCTCCTGACGGCAAGGTTGCCTGGTCGATGGGTTCCGTTCTTGAAGGTCTTATCGATGACATACGTAAGGGGCGTGACGCATCGGTCATGTCTGCACGATTTCATCGTTCGACCGGCCGGGCACTGCTGGAGTTTGCTGTTCTGGCCCGCCGGCAGACGGGATTGAATCAGGTGGTTCTGTCGGGCGGAGTATTCTGCAATCGGTATCTGGCAAATTATCTGATTGAAATCTTGCAAAACAATGGTTTTCAGGTATGCTTTAGTCGGCGTGTCCCGGCCAATGACGGCAGTATCGCGCTGGGTCAGGCAGCGATCGCTAATGAAAAATTCAAACTCAGGAAATAGATAACCATGTGTCTTGCAATACCAGCCAGAATCGTGGAAATGACCGGAGATCGAGCGGTTGCCGATGCCATGGGCAATCGCTGGGCGATTCGTACCACCCTGACGCCCGAAGTCAAATTGGGGGATATCGTTCTGGTGCATGCCGGCTATGCCATCGCCAAAGTCGAGGAAGAAGAAGCCCGCCAGACCTGGGAGCTGTTCGCTCAGATTGCCGACATGGAAACCGAACAGAATCAGGCCAAAGGAGCAGAACAATGAGGCTCGATGTCATTCAATCCGCCTGTAATGAACTGGAACAGGCCTGTGCGGTTATCGGACGGATGGTTCAGGTCATGGAGGTCTGCGGTACCCATACCGTGGCCCTGTTTCGTCATGGTATCCGTTCCATGCTGCCTGCCAATCTGAAATTATTATCCGGCCCGGGATGTCCGGTCTGTGTCACCGATCAGGGGTATATCGATACGGTAATCGATCTGGCCCGGCGGACGGATTGCCTGATAGCGACGTATGGCGACATGATTCGCGTTCCCGGCAGGAATACCTCACTGGAACGGCTCACCCTGCCGAATGTCCGGGTGGTACTGAGCAGTGATGATGCGGTCGCTCTGGCCCAAAAACATCCCGAGAAAACGGTGGTCTTTGTTGCCGTGGGATTTGAAACGACCACCCCGGCCACCGCCGTTGCCATCCGACAGGCACAAGAGCTTGGATTGAAAAATTTCACCGTCCTGTGCGGTCATAAACGGGTATTGCCTGCCATGCATGCCTTGTTGTCCGGTCGGAATGACAAAATCGACGCCTTTTTATGCCCCGGCCATGTCAGTGTGATTCTGGGCAGCAGGGCGTATGAACCTGTTGTCAAAAATTTCAATCGCCCCTGTGTTGTTGCCGGCTTTGAGGCCGAACAGATTCTGCTGGGGCTGGCCAAAATCTGTCGTCAGATTGCAGACAAAAGACCGACGGTCGATTCGGTATACAGCCTGGCGGTTCGTCCGGAAGGTAACCCGGTGGCAATCCGGATTATCGATCAGATTTTTGAACCCTGCGACGGCCCGTGGCGGGGATTGGGCTGTATTCCGGATGGGGCACTGCGTATTCGCCAGCAGTATGCCGACTTTGACGCCCAGAAGCGGTTTGGAATCGAGCAGATACCCGCCGAAGAACCCGGCGGCTGTCAGTGCGGCAAAGTACTGTGCGGCCTGATGGACCCCAGCCAGTGCGGCCTGTTCGGCAAAAAATGCACCCCGGACCATCCCGTCGGCCCCTGCATGGTCAGCACCGAGGGCGCCTGTGCAGCATGGTATAAATATCAACGCTAAATACCCAACGGGTATGAGTATTCCGCGAGCAAAAGAAGCACGTGGTTAATGATACTGTACTTAGCCGCGACGAAACGGAAAATATTAGATAGGATCAGTATATGAGGAAGGGATTGCCTTACGACAATGACAGAACTCAGTGATACTATTTTACTTGCTCATGGCGGGGGCGGCAGGCTGATGGCCGAGCTCATCAGCAAAACCATCGGTCCCCGTGTGTATTCATCGACACCGGCCCTGACGGATGCCGCCGAAATCAGCGTGGATGACTGCCGGATGCTGTTTACGACCGACAGCTTTGTAGTTCAACCGTTGTTTTTCCCCGGCGGGGATATCGGCAAGCTGGCTGTCTGCGGCACGGTCAATGACCTGGCTGTCAGCGGTGCCGAACCGCTTGCTCTGAGCCTGGCCCTGATTATCGAAGAAGGCTTCCCCACTGCTGACTTGGAGCGAATTCTGGATAGCATCGGCAAGACGGCTTCCCGGGCCCATGTTAAGATAGTTACCGGCGATACCAAAGTGGTTGAGAAGGGTGCCGCCGATGGAATTTTTATCAATACCACCGGCATCGGACAGAAAAAACAGGCCGCCTCATTGGGATTTCACCGAATCGAGGCGGGGGATGTCATTTTGATTAATGGTACGCTTGGAGATCACGGGATGACCATTATGTCCAGGCGGCAGGAACTGGCGCTGCAAAGCCCGCTTCAAAGTGACTGTGCCTGCTTGAACGAAATCATTGCCATGCTTCTGGAAGAGCTTAGCGACCAGGTGAAATTTATGCGTGACCCGACCCGAGGAGGGATTGCTGCGGTCACCAATGAAATCGTCCAGGCCTGCGGCTGCGGAATCGAACTGGTTGAAGAATCGCTGCCGGTGGACCCGGCGGTCAAGGCGGCTGCGGATATTCTGGGTTTTGACCTCCTGAATATCGCCAATGAAGGCAAGTTTGTCGCGGTGGTCAGCCCCGAAGCCCGGGATCAGGCACTGGAGATGATGAGAAAGCACCCCCTCGGCCAGAAAGCTGCCTGTATTGGCCAAATCGGCCCCAAACAGCCGCACAGCCTGGTCGAAATGATGACGCGAATAGGCGGTCGGCGCATCGTTCAGATGCCCTATGGCCGGGAATTGCCGAGGATTTGCTGATGCACGAAACCGCCGTTGCTCAAAGTGTTCTGGATACGATTTTGGAACAGGCCGACAAGCTCAGCGCCAGGCCGGTTCGGGCAGTCATTTCCTGCGGCCAGTTTAATGCTCTCAATGACGAAGCCATGCGGTTTGCCTTCGAAGCCGCCACGGAAGGCACTGTGTGCGATGCCATGCAACTGGTCATCAAGCATATTCCTCTGCGGGCCAAATGCGACCACTGTGACCGGCTGTTTGAGTTTGATATTTATACCCCGGCCTGTCCCGAATGCAAGTCAGAGCACTTTAATTTTCAGGCCGATGCACCGCTGCTGCTGGAAGAAATCGAATTCGAAAATCCTAACGATAAAGGTGGACTATGAAAGTCAATTTGAATACCCGGATATTAAGCAAAAATGAACAGGCTGCCGAACAGAATCGCGTCTTCCTGGCCGACCACAAGCTGGCCTGTCTGAACCTCATCAGTTCTCCCGGCTCCGGCAAAACGACCCTCCTGGCTCGCACGATTACCGATCTTAAAGACAAACTTCGCATCGGCGTCATCGAAGGCGACATTAAAACCGATTATGATGCCCAGCGTATCCGTGCAGCCGGTGCTGCGGCCATTCAGATTGAAACCGAGGGAGCCTGTCATTTATCTGCTCCGCAAGTCAATTGGGCCTTGAATAATTTACCTGTAAACGATTTGGATTTGGTCTTTATCGAAAATGTCGGGAATCTGGTTTGCCCCTCAGCCTTTGATCTGGGGGAATCCGGCAGAGTAGTGGTACTCAGTATTCCCGAAGGGGACGACAAACCCGCCAAATATCCCGGCACCTTTGCCAATGCGGATGTGATTTTAATCAATAAAATCGATCTGATCAGCTATTTGAAATTTGATCTTCAGCGTGTTCTGTCGGATATTGCCGTCTTGAATTCAAAAGCCATTATTGTTCAGATATCCGCCGCTACCGGTCAGGGTATGCAGAGCTGGTACGACTGGCTTATGGCGAGGCTGGCTTCTCGGTAGCCCGCGCTAAATCCGGCTTTTCAGGCGATTACAGCTTTTTCATAGCTTCAACAATCCCATCGGCAATCGCTGCCGCGATTCGATCCTGATAGTTGCCATCATATAATTGGGCGGCTTCTTTGGGATTGGAAAGATGACCGCACTCAACTAAAACAGCCGGACAGTTGGTGTTGGCCAGGACGACATAATCCGCTTCACGTACGCCCCGGCTGGAAAGGCCTGTTCGGGTCATCGCAGTTTCAATCAATGCCGCTGTACGACGCGAGGCCTGACTGGACGAGCGGCTGACCCAGACGGAGTAGCCATGAATGGAGCGTTTTTCGTTGGCATCACAATGGATCGAGACAAATAAATCCGGATTCATTCGGTTGGCAATTTCGGCTCGCTCATATTTATCGATGAATACATCGGAATCTCGTATCAGTTTTACCTGATAGCCTCTGGCTTTTAAAATGGCCGCCAGCTTGCTGGCAATCCGAAGCGTGACGCCTTTTTCATAATATCCCAGATAGCTGATGGCGCCCGGATCTTTACCGCCATGACCGGCATCAATAACGATCAAACCGCCGGTCTTTGGGGGGGCGGCGGGGGGAGTCCATTTGGGCTGCTGTTGTACCTGGGGCGGGGTGTATTGGGATTTCAGATGAGGGCGAATCGTGCTTTCCAGGATTTCCGGCACATAAATGGTTCCATTGGCATGGATTACAGGCCCCGTACTTCCGACAGGTGTCTGGTTGACAAAAACCCGGCCACCGTCATGAATAAAAATGATGACTCGGTTTGTCGCGTTTTTCATCTCAACATACCGATCCGTCTGTTCGGTGACATCCAGACCCAGACGTTGGGCTAATTCAAAAGGCGTTAAACGAAAAGAGATAGTTTTTGTCTCCTGACCCTGCTGGCAGCCTGCTCCACCTAACAACAGGGCCAATCCCATAATTATGACGAAACTGGATTGTTTCACGCGTTACCTTTCACTGCTTTGCTGCTCACTATATCATAAACCCCCATTCCGGGTTCTTTTATACATCGGACTATGGGGCAGAATGGCTTTATATTATCTCTTTTCGGGAAATCGGCAAGTCAATCCTGTATCTCTTCGCACGCAAATGAATGAAGAATCAAAATAAAAATTTTTATTATCTATATACAGATATTATCTTTCGAGAAATAGGAGTACATTGAATGTATTAACATACATATTATCTTTGTGTTGCCTTATTATTGAAATATCCGATGTATTATGGGAACAAATGTTCTGTCATCTTTGTTTTTTTCTACTTGAAACCCAAAGAAGATTTTTTCAATCTATATAACGGACTAATTCTGGCGGTTTTTGTGGCTAAATTGTTATAGAAAATTTGTTTTTTAGTTAAAAATATGTTAAAATGCATGTCATTAAGGGGAGGGAAAGTGAGTCATATAGAAATAAAAGAATTGGGAACAAAGGGAGATGCAAACAATTAAGACTGAGCCTATACAACAGGATTCAAAGTCTCCTGTGCTTTATCAGGCGGTACCGTTGCGACCAGCAGGGTCGGTGGTTGCTGCTCCGGATAAAATAGTTGTCCCGGTAGCGCCGCTAAACACGCTTCTGGCAAAGCGTTACGAATTGAAGTATCGTATCCCGGAATATGTTGCAGTAGCGATCCGTTCGTATATTAAAAGCTTTCTGCAGCCGGATCCCTACACGGCCCGTCGGCCTTCCGGGCAATATCCGATCAGCAGTCTTTATCTGGATTCGCAGCAGTTGCATTTGTTTCAGGAAACAATTGTAGACAAATGTAATCGATTTAAGTTGCGTATCCGGGGATATGATGACGACCCAAACAGTCCGGTATTCTTTGAAATCAAACGAAAACTCAACCGAATTGTGTATAAAAGCCGCGCCAAGGTTCATAAAAGTCAGATTGGATCGATTTTGAATGGTGCCTACATTCCGGACAATCTGCCGGAAAAAGATCGTGCAGCATTGCAGCAATTCATGCATTATTGCCGATGTTTATTGGCAAAACCCGTGGTTTTGGTCCGGTATCAGCGTGAGGCATTCGAAAATCGGTCCGATTCCAAAGTGCGTATCACGTTCGACCGTGAACTCTGTTATCATCCGGCTGATGAGGCGATGGTGAAATTAAATGGTCCGGGATGGGTCAAAATTCCGATTGACTTTGTCGTGTTAGAGATTAAATTTACAGCCCGGTTTCCAAACTGGATAAAACAAATGGTTCAGATGTTCAATTTAAATCGTCAATCTATGTCCAAGTATTGCAGTTCAGTGTCGCAACTGGTTCCGGCGGCGACGACTGCTTATACCATGCCGAGACTCAAGTAAAACAATCCGAGGAAGAATATGGAAAAATTGTGGCAAATTCTGGACGGATATGCCGTCAGTCCGGAAGTTGATATGTGGTCGATTTTGCTTTCTTTACTGCTGTCCTTTGTTCTGGGACAGGTGCTTGCCTGGGTGTATTATTTTACCCATAACAGCTTGTCGTATTCCAAATCCTTCGTTCAATCCCTGATTGTTATTACGATAGTGATTTCACTGGTGATGACGACCATCTCCGGCAGTTTTGTCATTGCCGTCGGACTGATGGGCGCGCTGTCGCTGATTCGGTTTCGTAATATCATCAAGGACACCCGGGATATTACATTTCTGTTCTGCGCGGTGGTGATTGGTATGGCCTGCGGTTCACAGCGCTACGCGCTGGCGGTCATTGGCACCGCCGGGCTTTGCCTGGTTTTGCTGTATCTGCATTACGCGGATTTTGGAATGCATAATTCCTATAACGCTTTTTTGCGGTTTACCTTTGATGGTGCGATGGTGCCTGATCATCTCATTATCAAGACCTTGAAACGATTTACTCGGACGATGACGCTGATTTCATCCAACTCGTGCAGTCCCGACGACAGTTCTGTGGATTTTTCGTACCAGCTCTCCCTGAAGACGGCCGCCAACAACGAGCAATTGCTGTCGGAGATTCGCAGAATCGAGGGTGTACACAACGTCAGTCTGACGATGCAGGAACAACTTTTGGAGATGTAACAAAACATGGCACGGAAAGCAGGTAAAACAATTGGAGGGATTCTTCCCATATTCATCTGGCTGGCGTCGGTTGGCGTCGTGGTGGTGCTGTACTCGCAGCGAATAGGCAGCTTTACAGTCCAGGGGATTGCGTATGCCCCAAGTCAGACTGTGATGGCCGTGGAAAATGCGACGATCCGGCACATTTATGTGCAGCCCTGCCAGGCGGTTCGCAAGGGGGATTTGCTGGCGCTGATTGAACTGGGCAACCCCCTGGAAAATGAATACGCCCGTTCTCTGGCAGCGGCCCAGCGGGCAACGGCTCGGGCGGAGATGGATCGTCTCAGGGCGGAACTGGATGCCATGCAGGCCGAGTTAGACAACAATATCAAGGTTCAGCAGTCCGAACAGAGCCAGGCCTATCGCCGGCTGGCGCTGGATGTGGAACGAGCCAGGCTGGATTTGCTCGATGCCAGGGCAACGCTGGAAGCGGATCGCGGCATGCTGGCCGGACTGGAGCTGGAAAAGAAAAGCCTGGAGCTGCTGCTCGAACGTCAGGCGGTTGATTCGTATGAAGTGCAGCGCATCCGCATGGAGCATGAGAGCATGGCCCGCAAGGTTGGCGCCGAAGAGGAACTGGTCCGACAGGCCCAGCAAAATCTTTCGCTGGCCCAGAATCGACTGGACCAGGAACAACAGGTTACGCTGAGTGATGATTATCTTAAGCGTTTGCTGACGCCGTTTGAAAAAGCCGTCTGTGTGCAGGAAAAATACATCGAAGAGTGCTTTGCCCCGGTCAGTCAATTGGCGGTTCGGGCGGAAATCGACGGCGTGGTCGGCAGTATTGCCTACAATGAGGGCCAGTCGATTACCCCGGGGCTGCCTATCCTGACAGTCACCAGCCCGGACGCCGGGTATGTGATGATCTGGCTGGATCAGCATAAGGCCGGGCTGGTCAAAGAGAATATGCCGGTTGAATTGATCAAATCAACCGTTCCTCGTTCCGTGATCCGTTCTCAGGTGGTTTCTGTTGGGGCGGCGTTCGAACAGATTCCCGCCCAGTTATGGGTCGATCCGAAATTGCCTCTGTGGGGCAAACCCGTTCGTATCGCGGTCCCGCAGGGTGTCAGTCTGGTGGCCAATGAGCTGGTCGGCATTCGCGGCCTGTAATTACGGAAATCAAATCATGAGAGTGTTCAGGGCAAAGATGCCGTATACCAAAATCTCCAATACAGTTTGTTGTTGCGCCGCATGGCGGACAGGGGCCGCAGTGGCTGCCGCTGTTTTGGCCGCGGCACTCATCGGCTGCGGCATGGACCGTCAGAAGGCAGCAGCCCAAGCCGATGAACAGGTCTATGGGATTATCGAGAATCAATGGCAGGACTCCCTGGGTTCCCGGGCGGATTATCGAATCGACCGGGGTGCACAATCGCTCAACAGCGAGATTCTTCCTCGTGTGTGCGAGAAAGGTGCGATGACCCTGTCCGAAGCGGTGCAACTGGCGGTCTGGGCCAGTCCGGAATTTCAGACGGCGCGGGAGCAGTTGTACCTGGTTGGCTTGGATCAGACCGAAGCGGAACACCTGTATGATATTACCCCGTTTGCCTCTGCGGCCGCCGGTCAGGCGATGGTGCGCAATACCACGTCCAGTTCGGCCCGTCCTTATGAAAATGAAATTCGCGGCGGACAGGGCACCGCCGGCATTCAGAAGCTGCTGGCGACCGGGGCGCTGCTGACCACGGATTTAACCCTGGGTTCCTTTGATGTGGTGTCGGGCAATTACCGAACCGGCGGGGCCTCTCTGTTTCAGGCCGCGATTACCCAGCCGCTGCTGCGGGGGGCGGACCGCAAGGTCGTGCTGGAAACCCTGACCCAGGCCCAGCGCAACACACTGTATCAGATTCGGTCATTTAATCGTTTTCGCAAAACATTTACGGTCTCCGTGGTTAGCGATTATTATCGACTGGTAGAATACTCTCTGCGGGTCCGTTATGCCCGTGAAAATATCCAGCAGCTTGAGCAGTTATATCAAAAGATGCAGCATCTCAGCCAGTTTGGTTTTGTCGCCCAGCATGAACTGGAAGAAACCCGACAGGATATCCTCAAGGCTCAAGATACGTTTGCTCAGACCCAGCGCCTGTACCGTGAAATGCTGGATTTATTCAAGCTGCGTCTGCTGATCCCGCCGGATGTGGATATCGAACCCGATGTAGCCGAATGGCTGGCACTGGAAGATTTCGGCAAATGCGAAATTCAAATGACTGAACAGCAGGCCATCGAGGCGGCTCAGTTTCAGCGTCTGGATCTGGCCAATATGTCCGACCAGGTGGAAGATTCCTATCGCCATATCGACGTGGCGGCCGATGCCCTGAAAATGGATTTATCGGTCGTCGGTGTGGCCTCCCCGGCCTCCCGGGGACGAATGACCTTTGGTGCCGATCCGGGCGACTTGCAGCGAACCCAGGAACGTTATGAACTCAGTCTCCGGGCGGATTTTGCCATGGATCGACTGCTGGAACGAAACAATTATAAACGCGCCTTAATAGCCTTAAGCCAGCAGCAGCGTGCGCATCAGCAATTGACCGACCAGGTGATTGCCGAGGTCCGCAAGGCCTGGCGTGATATGGAAGAGGCTCATCAACGCAGCCTGCTGCAGGCCAATGCCAAAAAGCTGGCCCAGCAGCGTCTGGACACGACTTTGCTGCTGATGCAGCATGCCCGGGCTAACACCCGCGATGTGCTGCGGGCTCAGGAAGATTATTACTCTGCCCAGGAAGGGTATGTGACTGCCATGACGGATTTTGCCGTGGCCAAGATGAATTTCCTGCGGGATACGGAGATGCTCTGGATTCATCCGGATGGGGGATATACGGTTCAAACAGTGTCGAAAGCAGAGTAACACATTCGGGGTCGCCGGAGTGTGATATTGGAAATCCAGGATTTCCTGATATCCGGTCAATTGACATGCAAATTTAGACGAATTATTAAGGCTGGCTTAAAAGCCTTATGTCTAAATTGAAATAGTAGTTATAGGACCTGTTGCAGAGGTAATATGGTTATGACCAGATGGATATTGACGGTATTGTTTGTGACGATTCTGGCTTGCAGTCTTCCGGCGGACCTGGTTCATCGTTACAGCTTCAGCGGCAACTGCAATGACAGCATTGGATCCAGCCACGGGACTCTGATTAACGGCACCGGCCTTTCCAGTTATGCCAATGGTCAGCTTACCCTGGGCAATAACGGCTCTCAGAGTTCTACCGGTTCAGCGATTGACTATGTCGATTTGCCCAACGGCATTATCTCCTCGCTGGGCAAGCAGGCGACCTTTGAAGCCTGGGTGACCTGGACGGGCAGTTCAATGTGGCAGCGCATCTTTGATTTCGGCACCAGCAGCGCCGGGGAAGGGTACTCGGCTGGTTCCTCCTATACTACCTATTTTTTTGCCTCGCCCCTGGGCGGAGCCAGTGTTCTTCGCTTTGGTTACCGGTATGGCCCCACGGCTGATGAACGCGTGATGGATGGTCCTGCCTTCACTTCCGGCCAGCATCATGTTGCCATCACCTGGAATGAAAACACCGCTGAAACGGTGATGTATCTGGATGGCATCAGAACAGCCAGCGGATCGATTCATTTTACCCTGGCGTCGATGACGGATAACAATAACTGGCTGGGTCGGTCGCAATGGGTGGACCCGATGTTCTGCGGCAGCTACAATGAGTTTCGCATCTGGAATCATGCTATGACTGATGAGGAAATTCTGGTCAGTTTCAACCGCGGGCCGGATTCCATTCCGTTACTGCTGCTCGATATCCAGCAAACCGGAGGTGAAACATCGGTCGAGGAAGGCAAGGCGGCCGATTCCATTTCGATTGCACTTAAAAAACAGCCGACGGCCAATGTGCAGGTCACGCTGACCCCTCAGACGGAGGATTTGGAACTCAATGGCGGTTTTCCCGGCGATCCGATTACCCTGACCTTTACACCTGCCAATTGGGCTGCCGCACAGACGGTACAGATTGCAGCGGTGCAGGATGATATTGAAGAGGGTGACGAAACATGCACGATTGAGTTTGGAATCGTCAGTGCCGACAACGACTATAATAACGGATATATTTCACCTTTGTCGGTTTTGATTGTCGACTATGTTATTAATCCATGCCCGGCCGGGGATATTGACGGGGATTGCGAAGTCACTCTCGGCGACCTGCAGATATTTGCCATGCAGTGGCTGGATCCCGCCGGGTGCAGCGGTCTCAATTGCGGAGATTTGATCGATGGCGACGGGGTCAACTTTGCCGATATGGTAATCCTGTCCGAATCATGGCTGGATACCTTCGGCCCGGTCGTCATCAATGAATTCATGGCCAAAAATGCCAGTACCAATCCCGATGATTCGCGGGAATCCTGGGAAGTCTTCGACGAAACCGGCGAGCCGACCGACTGGATTGAACTATATAATGTCTCGGATATTCCAATCAGCATGAACGGCTGGTATTTAACCGATGACCCGGCCAATCTGACGCAGTGGGCGTTTCCTTCCAATGTCACCTTGCCGCCCAAATCCTTTTTGCTGATTTATGCCAGCGGCAAGGGGATTGTCTCCGGAGACTATATTCACACCAATTTTTCCCTGTCTGAAACCGGTGAGTATCTGGCCCTGATTGCTCCCGGCGGTAAAATCGTATCTGAATACGGCGATGTCAACGACGGCTATCCGCCCCAGGAAGTTAATGTATCCTACGGCCTGTTCAGCTATTTCACCCAACAGCGGTATTTTTATCCGGCAACCCCCAATCGACCCAACAAAAATTCCGCGATGGGCATAGCCCCGGATACGCAATTCAGCGTCAAACGCGGATTTTTCACTGCCCCCTTTGATGTCACCATCAGCACCAGTGACCCGACTGCAGTTATTCGCTATACGCTGGACGGCAGCACGCCGACTCTGGATAACGGCATTGTCTATAATCCGGCCGCCCCCATCCACATCAGCAAGACAACCACGCTGCGGGCAGCTTCCTTCAAGACCGGCTGGCTGCCCGGCAATGTCGATACGCAGACCTATCTATTTGTCAGCGACGTCATAACCCAGTCGCCCAATGGCGAACGTCCCGGCCCGGGCTGGCCGGCCAGTTGGGCCGTGAATGGCCATATCATGGATTACGGCATGGATCCGGATATCGTCAGTCATCCGACCTATTCTTCGCTGATGGATGATGCCCTGCTGGCCGTTCCAACCCTGTCGCTGGTGACAGACCTGAAATATCTGTTTGACCCGATTCTGGGAGTCTATGTCAATACCAGTTCCACCACACGTGCCGACGGCGATTCATTTGAGCGTCCCTGCTCGCTGGAATTGATTTATCCGGACGGAACGACGGGATTTCAGATTGACTGCGGCATGCGCATCCGCGGCGGTGCCAGCCGTAATGCCAGCAATCCCAAGCATGCCCTGCGTTTCTTTTTCCGCAGTCAGTATGGGGCCGGCAAACTGAAATATCCGCTGTTTGGCAATGAGGGTACCGACGAATTCGACAAGATGGATTTAAGGACCGCCGCCAATTACGGCTGGTCGGCCTGCTGGCTTCCTGCCTCGATTAATGTTCAGAATACCTTTGTCCGTGATGAGTATTCCCGGCTGGCTCATGGGCTGCTGGGACATCCCTATACCCGCGGACGCTATTATCACCTGTATATCAACGGCCAGTACTGGGGCCTGTATCAGACGGAGGAGCGTCCGGATGCACGGTTTGCCGCGTCTTATATGGGGGGGACCAAAGACGATTATGATGTAGTCAAGCCGGATATCGCCGCGGGCCGCACCGTGGCCGCGGGGGATGGGACGATGGATGCCTATCGCCGCCTGTATGATGCGGTGATCGACGGGATAGGGTCTCTTGCCGAGTATTATGCCCTTCAGGGGATGAATCCGGATGGGACACGCAATCCGGCCTATGAACGGCTTCTGGATGTGGACAATCTGATCGATTATATGCTGATTGATTACTACAGTTCCGATGGCGACGGGGCCGGCTCGCGTTTTGTCGCAACCAATAATTTCTTCGGCATTTATAATCGCAATAATCCCGATGGCTTCAAGTGGATTCAGCACGACAGTGAACACACGTTTGGCGCGTATGAGGCCGGCGATGCACGGCGTGAAAATATGGTGACGCCGCTGACGACGGCAGGAGCGAATTTTGCTTATTTCAATCCGCACTGGCTGCATGAACAATTAGCCAATCAGAACCGGGAATATCGTCTGCGGTTTGCCGACCGGGCTCAGGAATTATTCTTTAACGGCGGACTGCTCAGCGCCGACAGGGTCTGGCAGACGATGACGGACCTGTCGTCTCAGATTGATACGGCGATTATCGCCGAATCCGCACGCTGGGGCGATGCTACGGTATCGGAGCCGCGGACGCGAAATACCTGGCTGGAAGCCCTGACATTTTTGCGGAATTATATTTATGGAACCAGTTCGACTCTGTCCGACGCCACTGCCAACGGTTATCAGAACTGGCCCATGCAATTGCGTGAAATTCGTGTCCGTGACCAGTTCCGCTCGGTTAACTGGTTCCCGACGATTGATGCGCCGCAGTTGGGTCAGCAGGGCGGTTATGTCGCATCGAATTACGCCTTGTCGATGACCAATCCCAACAGCAGCGGGACGATCTACTATACGCTGGACGGTACGGATCCCCGGCAGGCGCCGACCGACGAGCAGGCCGGAACGGAAGTGGTCTTTGTCGCTGAAAACGCCGCCAAGCAGGTGCTGATCCCAACACAGAATATCTATGCCGCCGATGGAACCGTGCGGGCTGAGACATGGACAGACATCACCGGTGATACCATTGCCAGCCTGACCGGAAGCGCCAATTACCCGAACAATCCGACCAAAGTGGAATTCTGGAACAGCTTTCAGATGCCGACGATTGACTGGGCGGATTACTATGGTACGCGTGTCCGGGCGCTGGTCTATCCTCCGACGACAGGCTCCTATACCTTCTGGATTGCAAGCGATGACAACGGCCAGCTTCTGCTCAGTACCGATGCCGCTGCCGCCAACGCTTCGGTCATTGCCTCGATCTCGTCATGGGTCAATCCGAATACCTGGACGACCTACGGCAGCCAGAAATCGACGGCCAGAACATTGACGGCCGGAAATGCCTATTACATCGAGGCGATTCAGAAAGAACACGCCGGCGGCGACCATCTCAGCATTGCCTGGTCCGGCCCGGGTATCAGCGGCCCGGTCGTGATAGCCGGACAATACCTGTCGATTCCGGAAAATGTCTGGGCGAGCCGCAATTATACCCCGACCGGCTGGATTACCGGCAGCGGGGCGGTCGGCTATGAACGCAATCCCGGCGATGCCGTGAACTTTTCCAGTTATGTCAACAGCGGCATTAATGTCAATGCTCAGATGTATAACATCAATACCTCCTGTTATATCCGCATTCCATTCCAGTACAGCGGACAGGCAGTCACGGAATTACTCCTGAAAATCCGGTACGATGATGGGATTGTTGTTTTTCTCAACGGCAAAGAAGTGGCGAGGGACAATGTCGCTACAGCATCTGCCCCCGTCTGGAATACTGCCGCAGCCACATATCGCGATGACAGCATCGCCCTGACGCAAACCACGATTGATTTAAGTGCATATATCAATCAGCTTCAGGTTGGCAGCAACGTCCTGGCGATTCAGGGAATGAATAATGTCAGTACCAGCAGTGACTTCCTGATTTCCGCCCAACTGGTCGGCAGGATGTCCATCGGCACGCCTTCGGCAAATGCCATGACTTATACTTCGCCGGTGACACTCAGCAAGAGCACCCAGGTCAAGGCCCGCGTCTTTACCGGCTCTGAGTGGTCCACCGTCAATAAGGCCACCTTTGCAGTCGGCCCGGTCAAGGAAAGCCTGCGCGTCACGGAATTGATGTATAACCCCCAGGACCCCAATCTTGAATTTATTGAATTGCAGAATATCGGAACCGGGACGATTAATCTGAACTGGGTTGCATTTGACAGGGGAATTACGCATACGTTTGGCGATGTGGATGTCCCTGCCAATGGCTTTGTCCTGCTGGTCAGCAACAAAGCCCTGTTTGAATCCGTCTATGCAGTCCCTGCGGGTGTTCCGGTGATTCAGTGGACATCCGGCCAACTGAGTAATAGCGGCGAAACAATTCAAATGCTCGATGCCGCGGGAACGGTTATTCAGTCGTTTGCCTACAAGGATTCATGGTATCCTCAGACCGATGGCGATGGATTCTCGCTGACGATGCTTAATCCGACCAGTGCAGACCTGACTTTGTGGAGTCAGAAAACCGGCTGGGCCCCGAGTACCTTTACCGGCGGTTCCCCCGGCCGGGCTGAAACTCCGCTGACACCGGGCAGTATTGTCATCAACGAGATTCTGGCGCATTCGCATGATAATGCCCCGGACTGGATTGAACTGTTCAACACCACCGATTCGCCGATTTCGGTGGGCGGCTGGTATCTCAGTGATGATGCGACAAGTCCGCAGAAATATCAAATTCCGGATGGATTATTCGTTCCTCGAAATGGTTACCTGGTACTCTATGAAGATACGCACTTCGGCACCGCCTTCCGCTTGAGCGAGAATGGAGAAGAAGTCTGTCTGACAGCGGCTGTGGGCGGGGTGTTGACTGGCTATAGTGTCAAGCAGGAATTTGGGGCATCGGAAACCGGTGTCTCATTTGGCCGTTATCAGAAGACCTCCGGGGGCTACGACTTTGTTTTAATGACCAGCAATACACCCAATGCTGCCAATGCCGCTCCGCTGGTTGGCCCGGTCGTCATAACCGAGATTATGTACAATCCGCTGTCCAATGGAGATGCTGAGTATGTGGAAATCCAGAACATCAGCAGCCAGACGGTCGATTTATGGCTGTCCGACGCCGGTCAGGTCATTCCGTGGCGATTTGTGGATGAAGACAGCAGTATTTTATTGAATATCCCGGTCGATACCTGGCTTGCCCCCGGCGAAAAAATGCTGCTGATTAAGAATTTGGCCGCATTCCAGAGTGAATTTGGCTCTATTCCTTCGGGCTTGAAATACGCCATATGGTCCTCCGGCAGTTTATCGAATGGAGGCGAGAGGCTGGAACTGCTCAAGCCGGGTGATACAGCCGAAGGAATACGATATTATATTCGTGTGGACCGCGTGAATTATGATGATACGGCTCCGTGGCCAACCTCGCCGGATGGAACGGGTAAAGCGCTGGGACGTATTACACCTTCGGCTTATGGCAACGATTATGCCAACTGGCAGGCAATAACTCCGACACCAGGGCAGTAATAATATGTTAACGGCTATACCATAGCAATATATATAGATATGGAATTTAGAAACAGGTTTCTTAAAAAAAATGGTAAAACAAGTAAAAAAAGAAACAGGTTCCAGAGTTTATTAAGTGACTATGGTAACACATGATAACAATCCGTTAGGACGTCTGGATCCAGATAATTCAGATACATTTATTCGGCTGCTGATACCGAACCAGAAGTCGATATTTGCCTATATTCTGGCGGTTATCCCGAACTATTCCGATGCCGAGGATATTCTCCAGAATACCATATCGGTTATCTGGAGAAAATTTTCCTCGTATCAGCCGGGGACCGATTTTCAGGCCTGGGCCATCCAGATTGCACGCTATGAAATCTACAACTTTTTCAAGAAAAACCCCTCCGGCCAGTGCACGCTGAATGAACAGTTACTGGAGGTCATTGAGCAGGAATCCGGCACTATGATTGATGGGCTTGAACAGCGTCTGGCGGCCTTGAAGGAATGTGTGATTAAATTGAATTCCCAGGATACCCAGCTTATTAAATTACGATATGAACAGGATTGTACGCTCAAGGCTATCAGTTCCCGACTGGGCATATCGACGACCGCGGTATTCAAACGCATCGCAATCATTCATGGGCGGCTGGTTCGCTGCGTCCGTATGCAGTTGGCCCTGGAGTAATCGATGAATCCGACCGAACACAAAAACTTTTCACGCGAGCTGGCCGAGCTGATTGTGCTGTCCATGGAAGGGCATGCCAATGCCGAGCAGACGCGCCGCCTCCAGCAGATTCTGCTGGAATCTGCCCCGGCACGGCAATACTATTATGAGGTCATTGCCAGCTACATCGGTCTGAACAGTCCTGAAGTGCTGCGCGAGTTAAACGGAAAACCTGATACGGTTCGCAATTATATTTCTCTGTATGATGAACTGGCCAACCAGGAGGAGCAGGCTCCGACGGTGCTTCTGCCGCGGAAACGAAAAGGCTGGAAGTGGCGAAAGAAACCCCGCCGGCAGGAGCAGGAACATGAAATCGTGGAAACCGTTCAGGTTCCGCGTCCCCTGATTAAGCGAAATTATTTTGCGATGAAATTCTTTGCCGCCTGTGCGGCGGTCTTTTTGGCATTGCTGGTGTATGTCTATTATCATCCCCGTCCTGTGGAACGCTATGTTGCTCATATTGACGAGGTATTGAATGTACAGTGGTCTCAGGGGTCGGTATTGCCCGGCAATCGCACCAGTTTGTCGGACCGTGGTTTTTATTCGCTGCTCAGCGGCTATGTCAGGATGCAGTTTGACTCCGGCGCCGAGGCCGTCATCGAAGGCCCATCGGTGTTCCGCTGCAATTCGGAAAACTCCCTGTTTCTGGAACAGGGCAAGGTGTTTGTTAAAGTTGCTCCCGGCCAGGAAGGATTTGTTGTCCGTACGCCCTCAGCCAAGATTACCGACCTCGGGACTCAGTTTGGTGTCTATGTCAGGCCCGGCGGCCTGGTCGAGGTCCAGATGATTGAAGGCAAGGCCCTGGTGGAATATGACAATGGTGCTGCGGGCAAAGAGGCCGTTGTGCTGTCTGCCGGAAAAGCACTGAGCATTGATCCCGGAACCCATGTAGGTGAAGCGATTGATTATGACGATTACTATTTTGCCCGTACGATTAATTCACAGGCAAGTATCGTATGGCGGGGGCAATCCCTGAGTCTGGCGGATATTGTCGGCGGCGGGGATGGATTCGGGACCGGCACCATCAATCAGTCCATCGACCTGATTTCAGGCAAAATCGACGCCGACACGCATATCATGCGAGTTCCCGGTCCCGGCAAGTATATACAGACGCCTCATGTACCCTATGTGGACGGGGTTTTTGTTCCCGATGGAGGAGCAGGGCCTGTTCAGATCAGTTCAACGGGACTGGTGTATGAGACCTGCCCCGATACGGACGGCCAGTATTCATGGGATATTCATTACGGCCTTTATGATGTGGACCCGCCCTCGAAACGCAAGTCTTTTATGCTGAACGACAAAGAGGTCTTGCTGGCTTCCCAGCCGACATTCTGCTTGCATGCCAACGCCGGGATTACCTTTGACCTGCAGCAGATTCGTCAATCGCTGCATGGCGTCAAAACAACGTCTTTCACCGCGTTTTGCGGGATTGACAAGGAAGTCCTCGAACATGAAAAACGATTTGGGAAAAGCCGCACCAAAGCCGACATCACGGTTCTGGTGGACGGTGTGGTGGTCTTTGAGAAAAAAGCCCTGGATTTATCCGACGATTTTATTCCGGTGAATATCCGGTTTAAAGAGGATGCCCGATTCCTGACGCTGATATCCACCAACAGCGCCAGTGATGATACATCCTATTTGTCATGGGTCTTGTGGGCCAATCCGACAATCCATTTGAATACGACATCACGATAAAGGACGGTCTGGGGGGACGTCCTTTTTCTTTTTTTTACGGATTATTTTTTCTGCGTATAAATCCGCACGTAATCAATCAGAAATTTCTGCGGGAAGATGCTGTCGTCGATTCCCTGTTGCCCGCCCCATGCTCCGCCAATGGCCGTATTGAGAATCAGATAATGCGGCTTGTCAAAAGGCCAGACATCGCTGCCGGTTCCTTCATTGTTAAATGTGAAATACTTGTGGTTATCAAAGAAAAAATCCAGACGGTCCTCGTACCACTCCACGGCATATAGATGAAACGTCTCCCACGGCTTTTGGGCTTTGATGCTGGCCCCTTTGCCGGTCTTCTTAACGTGGTTATACGCTTTGGTATGGATATTGGCATGAATCACCTGCGGGTCATATCCCACGTTTTCCATGATATCAATCTCGCCGCAGGCGGGCCAGCCGATCTGCCGGATCGAATCTCCCAGCATCCAGATTGCCGGCCAGGTTCCCTTGCCCATCGGCAGTTGTGCCCGGACCTCAATCCGTCCATACAGAAACGACTGCTTGCCCGCGGTAATCACGCTGGCCGAGGTATAGTGTCCGTTTTTGAAGTCTTCCTTACGCGACTCAATCACCAGCCTGCCATCCTCCTGCCGAACGTTTTCCACCCGGGCACGGGTATAATACTGTTTTTCCTGATTGCGTATAAACCCTTCTTCGTAGTCCCATTTTGACGAATCCACCAATCCGGCGCCATTAAATTCATCCGACCAGCTTAATTGCCACTGCGGATCTTCCGGTTGTACAAACGAGTCGGTTTTGCACGTCATCGAAGACCGTAAAGCCACCTGATTCTGAGTTTGCCCTCCTGTTTGCAGGAAAAAGCCGCCGTCGGCCAGACCTGCATTAATATGCATGTCCGGGTTATTGTCGGCGGTAAATGTCGCCTTCCCAAGAGTAATCCATTGCCCATCCACCGTCTGCACCCATCCGTTGCCGAATCGTGCCCGGCGTATCTGTTGGGCACTGGTGCCGTTACGACGGAAATCTTCCACAAACGAATAGTATCCCTCCAGCGTGTCCCCGCCGGTGATCGTTTGAAATGCAGCCAGATGCTTCCACTGCCTGGTCTCGGGCAGATAGAAAAACGCTGCATAGGTCGTCCGGTCGCCCTCGATGGTTGCCTTCACCATGCACCGAATCCGCTGGCCGATTTTCCAGTCATAGTCGAACATGCTTTTGCCGCCGGTGCCTTCATTGCCAAACCGGTCGATCTTGACATCCTGGCCACTGTAGAGCACTTTGACTCGCCGCTCTTCCGGCACGCTGTTCGGATTGTTCTGGTCGCCCGGGTCCCACACCGAAAACAGGACTATCTTGCGGCTGTCGTAAAGCTCTTGTATCCCGAAATAGCCGTTCTTGAATCCGCACACACAGAAATAGCTGCCCGGTACTGATTCTTCGACCGTCAGTTCATTATAATACGTCATCCCTGCCGGGGCCGAATACCACAGATGCACGCTGCGTGCGGCCCGGGGGGCATTTTGTTCTGCGGCTGCACCATAACAAACGATACATGCCATCCACACCATCGGAGCAATCCAGGAAATCCGTCGCATTGTGTTATCCTTTCCATTCATATACGAATTTGCTATTGGGCGAAACAATCTGCTTAACATATAAGGACACCGCAACATCGGCCCGAGATACAGCGAATTTACTCAAAAATCAAGGTGTTGAGTCTGAAAAATCTCAAAACTGGGATAAACTGGTAACAGAAAGGTAACAAACAAGGTCTATTTTGACTTTCATAGTCACTTTTTCTGTTACCCTTCTGGCCCGGGCAACCCCCTTTCTTTGCTGCAAACGCCAGCCTGAAACGACCGTGTACACTTTCGGCGCGTCCTGGATACCACCTCCTGCAGCCTGACCCGTCAAGGCAAACCTGTCAAGCTGACCCCCAAGGAATATTGCCTCCTGTGTCATTTCCTCGAAAACCCCGGCAGGGTGCTGACACGGGATGCCCTGCTCAATCAGGTATGGGGCTACAATTATTTCGTCACCCCGCGCAGCGTGGATCGCTGCATCACTACCCTCCGCAATAAAATCGAGAAATCCCCCCAGAATCCCCACTATATTCACACTGTCCGCGAGTTCGGCTACAAGTTCGAGCATGAATCTGTTTCGCAATGAAAACAAAGAAGCGACCGAGGTATTCGGCCGCTTCTTAACGGTGAAAAGGAAAAAAATGGGTCGTTCCGGATGGATTTATGCGGTTGCTCCGTTGTCCATGATGGTTCCCATACCCTCAAGAACACGGTCAATATCCAGCAGTATCTTGATGGAACTGCCGGCCTTGCCGATACCGAGAATAAAATCGGTGTCCACGCCGGTACCGAATTGTGGGGCATCATCAATATTTTCCTGATCAATATCCAGAACTTCCTGGACACGGTCCACGACCAGGCCGACATTCAGGGAGCGACCTTCATGGTTAATATCCACCACAATGATGCAGGTCTGATCGGTAATTGCTTTCAAGTCCATGCCGAACCGACATCGCAAATCGATTACCGGAATCACCTGTCCTCGCAAGTTGATGACGCCTTTTACAAAATCCGGCATACGCGGTACTGCGGTAATCGACATATAGCCAATGATTTCGCGGACCTTCAGGATTTCAATACCATATTCCTCATTGGCAAGAGCAAAGGTCAGGTATTTGCCTTCCTGGGCTTTTGTCTTTGTTGCGATTGAAGTTGTCATAATATCTCCTGAAAATTATACTTGCCCGGAAGGGCAGTCCTTCCGGGCAAGCAAATGTGAAGATTATCCGTTAAAATCCTTGAATTCATGTTCGCCCAGCGGCAGTTGACTGGCCGCGGCGGTCTTGCTGCTCTTGAATCCGGGTTCTTTCTTTGACCCGGTCGAGGTTGCGATTTCATGATAGGCCTGATCCAGTTGTGTTAAGTGCTTTGCGGGCTTGCCTTTATGAGAACTTGTTGAGGTATTCCGCTGGGCGTTTATGCCGTTGACCA